>OFQT01000042.1_pt1 | contig 16604 bp, 14 predicted proteins | sample 1542931 | NCBI WGS metagenome assembly OFQT01 (sample SAMN05442511, study PRJEB24371) | freshwater metagenome | isolation source: Freshwater Lake | place: Canada: Niagara | collected 2012-08-09 | reverse complement strand
CTCCGATTGTGTATATTTTAGGCGCAAGTTTGTCATTAAAAATTATTTTAGTTTGCTTAAGTCTGGCAAGTAAAACATCACTAGGACGGCCATCAAATTGAGCAGCTCCCATTACTAAAATTACATCAGATTTAACTGGCTCACTATTTCTTGCGCTATACCAAATACTTCCAGCAACATAGAGTGGAATAGCAATTATTAGTAAAAGTATAAATGAGATAACTCTTCTAATTAATCTAAATATAAACAATTACTTAACCGCCAGAGATTGCATCATCAATTGAAATCGTGGCAAACTCATCTGGATCATCTAACCAACCATCAGGCAGTTTTACTTGTCGGCCATGACTAGTTCGCCCTCTTGGACTATCGCCAATTTCTTGCGGATATGGCTGATCAACTATGTTAGAAAGTAATTGCTGCATATGTTCTAATGAATTGACCATGCCAAGGTTTGCTCTAATCTCTCGTGGAACTGAGAAGCCTTTTAAGTACCAAGCCATATGTTTTCTAATATCTCGCATAGCCCGGTCTTCATTTTCAAAGTACTCAACTAGTAGTTGGCCATGGCGCAGCATGATCTGGCGAACTTCAAACAGAGTTGGATTTACTCTTTTGTCTTCACCATTTAAAGCACTAACTAAATCTGCAAATAACCAGGGCCGTCCTAGGCAACCCCTGCCAACAACTACGCCTGCACATCCTGTTTGCTGCATCATTGCTAGCGCATCTTTTCCTGACCAAATATCACCGTTACCAAGTACTGGCACACCAGTTGGTGCAAGATGCTCAACTAACTCTGTAATTTTATTCCAATCAGATCTGCCTTCATATAACTGCGCTGCTGTTCTAGCATGTAGTGCTACCCAGGTAACTCCTAAATCAGCTGCAGACTTTGCTGACTCTAGAAAAGTTTGATGATCTGAATCAATTCCAACTCGCATCTTTACCGTTACCGGTATTCCATACTTACTAGCTGCGCTAACTGCTGATTCAACAATTGCTGAAAATAATCTTCGCTTATATGGCAAAGCTGCCCCGCCACCGCGCCTGGTAACTTTTGGAACTGGGCAACCAAAATTTAAATCAATGTGATCAGCTAAGTTTTCACTCCCCAATAAATCAACTGCCTTACCTAAAACAACTGGATCAACTGCATATAGTTGAATTGATCTAGGTGTCTCACCTACTCCTGGCTTAATTAATCTAAATGTTTCCTCGCGCCGCTCTATTAATGCCCGGGCAGTAACCATCTCTGAAACAAATAAACCAGCGCCTTGTTCCCTGCATAATCTTCTAAAAGCGGCGTTAGTAATTCCAGCCATAGGCGCTAGAACTACTGGGGTATTAAGTATTACCTCATTATTTTCAAAGTTACCGTTAGAAATTGGCAGACGAAGAGGCTTGAGCTGTGTTAACAATTAGCAGCCTAATAATTTAGTTGCTAAATAACTTTGAACTTGATCAATAGCGATTCGAGATTGCGCCATTGAATCGCGCTCACGAATTGTCACTGCTTGATCATCTAAGGTTTCAAAATCAATAGTGATACAAAATGGTGTGCCAATCTCATCCTGGCGGCGATAACGTCGCCCAATTGCGCCAGCATCATCAAAATCAACATTCCAATTCTTTCGAAGTTGATCTGCTAAATCTTTAGCTTTAGGTGATAAATCAGCATTTCTAGATAGCGGCAAGACACCAATTTTTACTGGTGCTAATCGGTAATCTAATTTCATCAGCGCCCGCTTTTCCATCTCACCCTTTGAGTTTGGCGCTTCATCTTCAGTATATGCATCCATCATAAATGTTAGAGCGCATCTATCAACTCCTGCTGCTGGTTCAATTACATAAGGTGTCCAGCGTTCATTTTTTTCTTGATCAAACCAAGTTAGATTCTCACCAGATGCTCTTGAGTGTGATTTCAAATCAAAATCAGTTCGATTAGCAATACCTTCAAGCTCACCCCACTCGGTTCCAGTGAACTCAAACTTGTATTCAATATCTGCGGTGCGCTTTGAGTAGTGGGAAAGTTTTTCCTTAGGATGTTCAAAAATTCGAAGGCGATCAGGATTAATTCCTAAATCTTTATACCAAGCAAGTCTGGTATCGATCCAATACTGATGCCAAGTTTCATCAGTTCCTGGAACTACAAAAAACTCCATCTCCATCTGCTCAAACTCACGGGTTCTAAAGATAAAGTTTCCAGGAGTAATTTCATTTCTAAATGATTTACCAATCTGGCCAATACCAAATGGTGGTTTTTTTCTAGAAGTTGATGCCACATTATCAAAGTTAATAAATATTCCTTGCGCCGTCTCTGGGCGTAAATAGGCAAGGCCTGATTCATCCTCAACTGGACCTAAATAAGTTTTTAAAAGGCCAGAAAATTGTTTAGGAGTTGTAAACTTTCCTTTAGTGCCGCAGTTTGGGCAATTTACTTCAGCTAGTGATTCAGGCTTCTTCTTATGCTTATTCTCATAAGCCTCTTCTAAATGATCTGCGCGGTATCTCTTATGACAGCTAGTGCACTCAGTTAATGGATCAGAAAAAGTTTCAACATGGCCGGACGCTTGCCAAACTTCGCGGGCTAAAATTACGCAGGAATCTAAACCAACTACATCATCTCTGCCCTGCACCATTGATTTCCACCATTGGCGCTTAATATTATTTTTTAATTCAACACCTAAAGGACCGTAATCCCAGGAAGCACGAAGTCCGCCATAAATTTCAGATGAGGGATAAACAAAGCCACGACGTTTGGCCAATGAAACAATTGTCTCGAGACGATCTTGCGCCATTTAATCTCCATCCGGCTGGCTGTCGGCGGCTTGCTCTTATGGGATTACTTTACGCTAGATTTAGCAAATGTTAGTTATCGCTCTCGCTGCCACCACCGTATTAGCTACATTTTTTGGTGGAATGTTGGCACTTCGCGCTAAAGATCGCTTCCACTTAGTACTAGGTCTCTCTGCTGGACTGCTGCTGGGTTTAGTTGGTTTTGATCTCTTACCTGAAGTATTTGAAATGAGTGATAATAATTTAGTTGGCGTAAGAACCGCCTCAGTTGCTTTAATTGCAGGCTTTCTAGCTCTTCACTTTATTGAACAATTTGCAGGTTCACATGAACCAGCTGAATCTGATTATGGACATGAGCATAAACATAAAGCTGAAATTGCTGGAACAGTTGGCGCAATTGCAATGGCAGGTCATATATTTTTAGATGGCGTTGCCCTTGCCTTAGCTTTTAAAGTAAGTGATGCGTTAGGTTTTGCAGTATTTATTGCAATGCTAGTTCACGCTTTTAGTGATGGTTTAAATACGGTTTCACTGCTGATAAAGACTGGTCAATGGCGCACTAGAGGAAAGTATTTACTTGGGATTGATGCAATAGCAAGAATTTCTGGTGCATTTATCGGCTCATCCTTAACTATCAGTGATAGCAATCTGGCTATATATCTTGCTGCTTTTTCTGGAATTGTTATCTATCTTGCTACATCACATATTTTGCCAGAAGCTCACTCTAAACATCCTTCTAGAGTCACAATGATTGCCACTTTAACTGGTGTGGTAATTATGTGGGCAGTTGTTGCAAATCTTTAATTAAGCTTTACCAAACCTTCGCTCACGTTCGGCATATATCTCAATCGCTTTCCAAAGAGTTCGCCTATCAGCATCTGGCCAGAGCACATCAAGGAAAACCATCTCAGCATAAGCTGATTGCCACATCAAAAAATTACTAGTTCTCTGCTCACCGGATGAGCGAATGAATAAATCAACATCACTCATTAAAGGTGCGTAAAGGTATTTAGTAATTGATTTTTCAGTTAAAGCATCTGGCTTAATCTTCTTACGCATCGCATCTTTTGCAATGGCAACTGCTGCATCTAATATCTCAGCCCTGCCGCCGTAGTTAATGCACATATTTAAGGTTAAAACTTTATTATTTTTTGTTAAAGACTCTGCTTGCTCTAACTCATTAATTACAGTTTTCCAAAGTCTTTTTTCCCGTCCTACCCAACGAATTTTTACACCAAGATCATTTAATTCTTCCCGCCTACTATGAATAACATCTCGATTAAATCCCATTAGGAATTTAACCTCTTGTGGGGATCTCTTCCAGTTCTCTGTTGAAAAGGCGTAAACGCTTAACTCTTTAATACCAATTTCAATTGCGCCATTAACAATATCTACTAATGCTTTCTCACCCGCTTCATGCCCGGCAGTTCTAGGAAGTCCCCGACTCTTTGCCCACCTGCCATTGCCATCCATCACAATTGCCACATGATTTGGAATTTGCTTACGCTCTAATTTAGGTGGCTTAATTCCATTACGGTGGGCAGTTGGTTGCTTTACTTTTTTAGCCACGGCTAATTCTCTCAACTAATGGCAGGGAACGTAAACCCCGTTCTAAGTGCCATTGTAGGTAGGCAGCGATTAAGCCTGATGCCTCATTTCTATTCTTACTCTCACTTTTAGATGCGCTATCCCAATTACCTGTTAATAAATTTGCCATTAACTCTAAAGTGGCAGCAGTTGGCGTTGCACATGCAGATGGTTTACAGCTAACGCATACGCAGCCACCGCCTTGCAGTGAGAAAAACTTATGCGGACCTGGGGCATCACATCTTGAGCAATCAGTTAATGATGGGGCGTATCCGGCAACTGAAAGTGAACGTAGTAAATATGCATCTAAGATTAATGAAGCATCATATCTGCGCTCTGCTAACACTTTAAGTGAGCCAGTGACTAATAAGTATTGTTGAAGGGAGGGTTCATGTTCTGCTTGGGTAAATCGCTCAGCTGCTTCGAGTATCGCGCTAGCTACTGTCCAGCTTTGATAATCACTAGATAAGACATCGCCATAATTTTCAATACTTACTACTTGCGTAATGGTGTCAAAGGTTCGCCCGGTATAAAGTTGTAAATCAACATAACTAGCAGGTTCAAGCCTTGCACCAAACCTAGATTTTGTTCGCCGCACACCCTTTGCTACCGCTTTAATTCGGCCATGTTCTTTTGTGAATAATGTAATTATTCGATCAGCCTCACCAAGTTTTTGGGTGCGAAGAACTATTCCCTGATCACGGTATAGCGGCATGACCCTAAGTTACTAGAGGAGTAAGACAGAGTTAGTTAACGAACTGCGCGATTAATAGATGAGATTACGGCCTTAAGCGCAGCTGTGGTTGTGCTGGGATCAATTCCTACACCCCAGAAAATCTTTCCAGCAATCTCACATTCAAGATATGCCGCTGCCTTTGCGTCACCACCTGCTGATAAAGCGTGCTCGTAATAATCTAAAACACGAAGTGAAAGTGTTGGCTCATATGTATTTAAGATTGCAACAAAGGCTGCAATTGGGCCATTACCTTTTCCAGATAATTTTTTGCTTTCCTTCTTATCTATTAACTCAATTGAAAGATCAACATCTTGATCCATCTGTGAGCTTTGAGAAAGTGCGGCTAATTTAAAGCGTCCCCACTGATTATTTTTAGCAGGCAGATACTCATCCTCAAAGGTGCGCCACATAGCCTCAGGTGAAACCTCACCACCTTCACTATCTGTTAGCACTTGAATTACTTGGCTGAACTCAATTTGTAATCTGCGTGGTAGATCAAGTTGATGTTCATGCTTCATTAAATATGCAACGCCACCCTTACCAGATTGGCTATTTACTCTAATTACCGCCTCATATGATCTGCCAATATCTTTTGGATCAATTGGTAGATATGGAACTGCCCAAGTGAACTTATCTTTATCCACTCCAGCAGCACTGGCATCTTTTTCTAAGTGATCAAAGCCTTTTTTAATTGCATCCTGGTGTGATCCAGAAAAAGCGGTAAAGACTAAGTCCCCACCATATGGATGACGCTCAGGCACTCTTAGTTGATTGCAATACTCAACTGTTCGCCTAATCTCATCAATATCTGAGAAATCAATCATTGGATCAATACCATGGCTTAACAAATTAAGCCCTAAGGTAATTAAACAAACATTTCCAGTTCGCTCACCATTACCAAATAATGTTCCCTCAATTCGATCAGCACCTGCAAGATAGGCAAGCTCAGCTGCTGCAACGCCTGTGCCACGATCATTGTGTGGGTGCAAACTTAAGACCACACTGTCGCGATATTTAAGGTTGCGATGCATCCATTCAATTGAATCTGCATAAATATTTGGTGTTGCCATCTCAACTGTGGCTGGTAGATTCATAATTGTTTTCCAAGCCGGTGTTGGTTTCCAAATATCATTAACTGCGTTACAAACCTGCACAGCAAACTCAAGTTCAGTTCCTGTATATGACTCAGGTGAGTACTCAAATGAGACCAAGGTGCCGGGCACAGTTTTAACAAGATCTAAACAGATCTGGGCGCCATCAGTTGCAATCTTTTCAATACCAGCCTTATCTTGATTAAAGACAACTCGTCTTTGCAAGGTTGAAGTTGAGTTATATAGATGCACAATCGCCTGCTTTGATCCTTTAATTGATTCAAAGGTGCGCTCAATTAACGGCTTACGGGCCTGGGTTAATACCTGAATAACTACATCATCTGGGATTAACTTCTCATCAATAATTTTGCGAATGAAATCAAAATCGGTCTGACTAGCTGCTGGAAAACCAACTTCAATCTCTTTGTATCCCATTTTTACAAGCAACTTAAACATGGCAAGTTTTCGATTAGCATCCATTGGATCAATTAATGCTTGATTGCCATCTCGCAAATCAACTGAACACCACTTAGGTGCCACCTTCATTGTTTTAGATGGCCAAGTGCGATCAGTTAATGAACCATTATTTGGAAATGGATTAAATGGGGCATAACGCGATATCGGCATATCTGACTTACTTTGTTCTGGAAAGTTATTCATTTATTTCTTCTCCTCGTCGGTTAAAAGTGGTCTACCGGTGTGACCAACCTCCGCGACGAGGGGACCGGTTACTTGGCCCCGCCGCGGCAGGTAAGAAGCAGTGATGACAGGCGTAATGAGTTACGTGAAGATGTGAAGCCTGTAATTAACATGGCTCAAGGTTAACTTACCTTTGAGAAATTAACCAAATTACCTAGCAAAGACCATTCTCTTTGAGTATCAAATTGCCTATCGTTTGACCATGACAATTGCAGCATCTAAGCCCTACTTTGCCCCACGGCCACCTGAGTATGCGCAAATTCCAGATCCGATAAGACGAAAAAATTGGTTTGGTGATTCAAATCTTCCAGGTCCAAATCCAATATTTGCAGATTTTATAACAGCAACATTCATGATTAATACGCCAAGGTTCATGCATAAAATGCAGAAAAAATATGGAGATAGTTGCTCTTTCTTTTTATCTAGAAGATTATTCATTGGACTCTTCTCTGCCTCCGCAGTTCATGAGGTCACAGTTGCTCAGCAACATAAATTTGTTAAAGGTGTTGGTTTTGCCAGAATGCGCAAAGTATTAGGTGAAGGTTTATTAACTAATGAGGAGCCAATTCACTTAGCCCATCGCCGAATGATGCAGCCACCATTTCATCACGGCAATTTAGATTCATATGTGGCGATTATGCACAACCTGGTAAATGAACACACAAAAGATTGGCAAGATAAAAAAAGTATCGAGCTAGCCCCAGAAATGATGGCGCTAACACTTGAGATAGTTTCAAGATGTTTATTTGGCTTGGATTCACATCAATACACCAAGGCAATTGCCGAATCTATGGAGGTGGCAATTGACCGAATTGAAAGAACCATGCTGCCTGGACTTGAAAGATTTGATAAATCAGGCATTAAGTACTTCAAAGAGTTTGAGGTGGCATCTGATCGGCTAGTTGAAATTGCCGAAGCGATTATCAGCAAGCGCATTGAAAGTAAAGAAGAGAAAAATGATGATCTGCTAGGAATTCTGCTTCAGATGAAGGGTGAGATCTCAGTTGATCACATTCGAGATGAGGTTTTAACTTTAATTTTAAGTGGGCATGAAACAACTGCCAATGTTATGAGTTGGGCATTCTCATACCTTTCAAAAAATCCGCAGGTAAGAAAACAGTTAGAGGATGAAGCAGATGCGGCAAGTTGGATTAAAGAAAATCGCACACCTACCTATCAAGAGTTAGAGGATTCATCCCCTGTTGCATCAGCTATTTTGCAGGAGACAATGCGCCTTGCACCACCTGTTTGGATCGCACCAAGAATTGCCACCGAAGATTGCACAATTGATGGCATTAAGATTCCAAAGGGTGCTCATGTATTAGTTAGCCAATATGTAACACATAGAAATGCAAGATTTTTTCCAGAACCAGAAAAATGGGATCCATCTCGCTGGGCAGACGCCAACTTTGAAAAATCTCTACCCCGTGGTTCCTACTTTCCATTTGGTGGTGGCAGTCGTAAATGTTTAGGTGAGTACTTTGCTATCGCTGAAGCTAGATTAATTCTATTAATGGTTGCCAAGAACTTTAGATTAAGCGGGGATTTTCCGAAAGCTCAACCACGAGCTACCTACCGACCAAAGGGTGCGGTTAAAAATAAGGTTTCGCTGCGTTAGTTAAGTGAAAAAGATGGATATTCATCTGTTATCAGCAGCACGGCGTACCCATACAAGCGATTCCAGTAAGCAATTACCTTAACTACCTCTTCAGCTTTATCCTCTGGGTAAATACCATTTTTAACTACGCTAATCCAAGCAATAATTGTTAATGCAAGAGCGTAGATTACATAAATAATGCCAAGTATAAAAAGTGGAATTGCTAGGAACCACTTAACTAATGGCATCCAAGGGCTAAGTTTTTTACCACCATCTACATCAGGGTAAATTAATCTAACCTTTGGGTTTGCCTCAATAGATGGGTAATCATCGGTAAGTACTAATGCATAAGCATTAATTCGATTACTTAACTCAAGTAGAGATTTATTAAAAGCTAATACATATGAAGGGTAAACATTTCTAACTAGCAAAGAAAGAACTACAGGTAGTACTAGAAAGCCGCCGATCACTCCCATAAAATCACCTGAAAACTCGGAGAAACTAGAGATAAATATCGCTGCTGGAAGTACTAAGAAAATTCTAAAAAGGGCGGTATTTTTATCTCGATTATCTAAATCGACATGAATTTCAGTTTGTATTTGATTGCTCATGCCCTGAGCATACTAAAGAACTGGTAAATACCTGTTTAATTCAAAGGCACTAACCTGCTTGCGATACTCATCCCATTCAGCTCGCTTATTTAGTAGAACATACTCAAATACATCATCACCTAAAGTTTTCTTAACTAATTCACTCTTTTCCATCGCAGTAATCGCCTCAGCCAAATCAGTTGGAAGCGGAGCAGGATTAGAGTTCTCTTTTAATTCATACTTTCCTTCAACTCCAGCAAGACCGGCAGAAATAATTACAGCAAATGCTAAATATGGATTACATGCTGAATCTGGAGTTCTAACCTCAATGCGAGTTGAGGCCTCCTTCTTTGGTTTATAAGTTGGAATACGCACCATTGCATTTCGATCATTTTGTGCCCATGTTGCATATGCAGGTGCTTCCCCACCACCACTTAATCTTTTATATGAGTTAACCCATTGATTAGTAATTGCAGTTATCTCAGCAGCATGTTTAATAATGCCAGCAATAAATGATCTACCTACTTTAGATAATTGCATTGGGGCGCCCTCTTCATAAAATGCATTTTTCTCGCCATCAAATAAAGAGATATGAGTATGCATGGCAGAGCCAGGATGATTAGTAAATGGCTTTGGCATAAAGGATGCGTAGAAACCTTGATCAAGTGCTACTTCTTTAATTACATGTCTAAATGTCATGATGTTATCCGCAGTAGATAACGCATCGGCATAACGCAGATCAATCTCCTGCTGTCCTGGTGCGCCTTCATGATGTGAGAACTCAACTGAAACACCCATCGCTTCAAGTAATGTAATTGCTTGCCTTCTAAAATCATGACCAACTACAGATGGTGTGTGATCAAAGTAGCCAGCTGAATCAACTGGTACTGGCTCTTTACCTACCTGTGGTTCATCTTTAAATAGGAAAAATTCAATCTCAGGATGTGTGTAACAGGTGTAGCCAAGCTTTGCTGCTTTTTCTAATGTTTGTTTTAAAACTCTTCTTGGATCAACTGAGGCAGGTTCACCATCTGGCAGTGTGATATCACAAAACATTCGAGCAGCGCCCGGTGCCTCGGTTCGCCATGGCAGAATTGAAAAACTTGCAGGATCAGGTTTTGCCAACATATCTGATTCAGTAACTCTGGCAAAGCCTTCAATGGCAGAGCCATCAAAACCAATTCCTTCCGCAAATGCATTCTCAAGCTCTGCGGGTGCAATCGCAACTGATTTTAGAAAACCTAGAACATCGGTAAACCAAAGTCTGACGAATCGAATATTGCGCTCTTCTAATGTGCGCTGCACAAATGCTTGTTGTTTAGCTAAATCACTTGGGGAGGTCATAGGGATATTAAAGCCGTTAATGATTACGGCTATGTTAACTACCTAATTTTTACCGCCTTTATGCGGGGTTAGATAACAAAAAACTCAGAAGAATCAACCATAGTCCTGGCTGGAACGCTCTTAGTCACTACAACATTGGCATTGATCTTTACTCCATCACCAATTGAAATATCACCTAACACTTTAGCGCCCGATCCAATTACTACATTATTTCCGACAGTTGGATGGCGCTTTCCCGCTTCATTAGTGCGAGCACCCAGTGTTACATCATGATAAATCATTACATCATCGCCAACTATCGCAGTTGCTCCAATTACAACCCCCATGCCATGGTCAATAAAAAACCTTCGGCCAATTTGCGCCCCTGGATGAATCTCAATACCGGTAACAGCTCTTATCCAGTTAGAGTAAATACGTGCTAATAGTTTTAGTTTCACTTTCCAAAGAAAATGCGCAATGCGATAACCCCAGACTGCATGAATGCCTGGGTAGGTAAGAAATACCTCAAGGTGATTACGGGCAGATGGATCAAGCCTTAGTGCGGTGTCGATATCTTCTTTAATTGATTTAAACAATTTAGCCCAGTAAATCTTCAAAAAGTATTGTTGAAATATATCGCTCACCAAATGATGGAATAATTACCACAATAGTTTTACCAGCAAACTCAGCTCGCTGCGCTACTTGATGAGCGGCCCAAAGGGCTGCACCACTTGAGAGCCCAGCAAGGATTCCCTCCGAAGTTCCAGCAGCTCTGGCATATTTAACAGAAAGATCAGCTGGCGCATCAAAAATTTCATCATAGATATTTCTATCTAAAACAGGTGGCACAAAGTTTGCGCCAATTCCCTGCAGTGGATGCTTACCTGGCTCACCGCCATTTAAAATTGGTGAAGCAGCTGGCTCTACGCCAAATATCTTTACGTCAGGATTCTTAGATTTTAATAATTGGCCAACACCAGTGATCGTGCCACCGGTACCAATACCTGAAACAACCGCAGCTACGGTGCCATCAGTATCTCGCCAAATTTCTTCACCAGTAGTGCGACGGTGAACTTCCGGGCCTGCTTGGTTTTCAAATTGGCGAACTAATACTGCGCCAGATTCTTTATATGACTCAGCCTTAGCCACCGCACCTTTCATACCTTCAGCTGCTGGGGTTAAAATTAATTCAGCGCCAAATGCTCTAAGTAATGCTTTTCGCTCACTAGACATTGACTCTGGCATTGTAAGAATTGTTTTATACCCTCTTGCTGCTCCCACCATTGCGAGCGCAATTCCAGTGTTTCCACTAGTTGCCTCAACAATTGTGCCACCTGGCTTTAACTCACCTGATTTTTCAGCAGCATCAACCATCGCAATTGCTAGCCGATCCTTTACGGTTGAAGTTGGGTTATAAAACTCAAGCTTTGCTAAAACGGTAGCGCTGGAGTTGGTCATCATCTTATTTAACTTAACCAACGGGGTATTGCCATAAACCTCAGTTATATTGTTATAGACCTTCATTTTTATCTCCTTAAGTAATTTGGATTTATTTGTTTTTTAAAAGCACGCAAAAGCAGAGGGCAAAGCCCATAAGAGGGGTGTGAATTAGCAGCTGGAAGTTGTAGCGCGGGCAAAATCAACTACCCGGCGGCGGGTGAAATACCAGAGCTTAATTGTTATGAGCTCATTAGTTGAGATAGCCATAGGGGTAATATTAGGAAAGAATTTAAGTAATGACTAATTGCAAATGATTTGCGTGTTTATTTTTAAGCGCTAATAATTTATGACTCACGCCAATGTGAGGTAATAGGCAACCTTCTATCCTTACCAAATGCGCGAGCAGAGATCTTTGTGCCTGGTGGATATTGCCGCCTTTTATACTCAGCCCGATCAACTAAGCCAACAACTTTATCTACTAGAAGTGGATCAAAGCCGGCCGCCAGGGCAGCAGCTCTTCCGCCATCTTCATCTATATATATAGAGAGAATTTGATCCAAGAGTTTGTACTCGGGCAGAGAATCACTGTCCTTTTGATTTGGAGCAAGCTCAGCACTTGGCTCTTTTTTAATTGAATTCTCTGGAATTGGTGGGGTATCTCCTTGCAGAATTGCTAACTCATTTCGCCATGTAGCAAGCTGCCAAACTTGAGTTTTATAGAGATCTTTAATTGGGGCAAAGCCGCCTACGGCGTCCCCATACATAGTTGAGTAGCCAACTGCTAACTCTGATTTATTACCAGTTGCTAAAACTAAATGCCCTTCTTGATTAGACAGCGCCATCAAAGTAAGTCCTCGAACTCTGGCCTGCAGGTTCTCCTCAGCTAAGCCATCTACTCGCAGGTTTTCAATTAAGTTTGCCACCATTGGGGTGATCTGGATTATTCGATAATTTAAACCGATATTTGAGGCTAACTCTTTAGCATCAGAGAGTGAGTGATCAGATGAGTACTTACTTGGCATTGCAATTCCATGGACCTTATCTGCGCCAATAGCGTCGGCTGCTAATGCAGCAACTAATGCTGAATCAATACCACCTGAGATTCCAAGAATTACTGACTTAAAATTATTCTTATCTACATAATCACGTAGGCCAATTACTAACCCCTGCCAAATCTGCTCTAAATCCCCAAGCCTTCTAGCAACTCCTGGAACTATTTTTTTATACTTTAAAATTGGTGCATTAGAGATAATTAAATCTGGATCACTTGAGGCTAGCTTTACATCAAGATCAATGACCATAAGGCCATCTTCAAATTGTGGGGCGCGGGCAATTAAATCACCGCTACTTGAAACCACAATTGTGTCGCCATCAAAGACCAAATCATCTTGGCCACCAGTCATATTTACATAGGCAAGTGGGGCCCCTACCTCAATTGCTCGCTGCTTAACTAGTGTGAGCCGAGCATCATTTTTATTTATCTCATATGGGGAGCCATTAGGAACTAGAAGTAATCCAATATTACGCTTTGCTAGCTCTGCAACTGGTCCACCTGATTGCCAAATATCCTCACAAATGGCAATACCAATATCAACACCGCATACTCTAATTACTAGTGAGTGCGCCCCTGGCGTGAAGTTGCGATACTCATCAAAGACGCCGTAGTTAGGCAGGTGGTGTTTGATATAGGTGGCAACTATTTCTCCTCGATAAATTACTGCCACACAATTCTGCGGCTTACCCCCTTGGGTTTGACCAAGATAGCCAACTAATAAAGTTAGATCACCATTTCCCTCATTATTTATTCGAGTTGCTAACTCACTAACGGCAGCAATTGAGGCTTCTCTAAAGGATGCTCGGTTAGCTAAATCTTCAACTGGGTATCCAGTTAAAATCATCTCTGGATAAACCACAATTACAGCTCCTGCATTTGCAGCATCAAAGGCATGTTTAGAAACTAGGTCAGCATTTTTTTTCAGATCTCCCACAATGGGATTGATCTGCGCTAGCGCTACTCGGATCTGACCAGATTGACTCACTTTTCAAGAGTACCTCAGGTAGCCAATCTGGCGCAGATTAAGTTAAAGTTGTCCTACCTAGCAAAGACAGGGACTGCGCAGGCAGCCTTGATCTTAAGGAGTAAGTATGAGCAATGCCCAGACATCTCGCGTTTTAATCACTGATTTAGCTGCCATGAAAGTAGCTGGTAAAAAGTGGGCGATGTTGACCTGCTATGAACAAATGACTGCGCAGATCTTTGATGAAGCAGGTATCCCAGTTCTACTTGTAGGTGATTCTGCTGGTAATAATTTTTTAGGACATGAAAACACAATTCCAGTAACCGTTGATGAGTTAATCCCATTGGCTAAGGCGGTAGTTAACTCCAGTAAAAACGCAATGGTGGTAGCTGATTTTCCCTTTGGTTCCTATGAATCCTCCCCCGAGCAGGCATTGGTAACTGGGGTTAGATTTTTTAAAGAGGCAAAGGTTGGTGCGGTGAAGTTAGAGGGTGGTGAAAAGGTTGTGCCGGCGATTAAAAAATTAGTCGCAGCCGGAATTCCAGTAATGGGCCACTTAGGCCTTACCCCGCAATCAGTTCATGTCCTGGGCGGCTTTAAGGTGCAGGGGCGCGGTGAAAGCGGTGAACAAATCCTTAAAGATGCCAAAGCACTTGAAATGGCTGGGGTATTTGCAATTGTCCTTGAGGCAATCCCAGCCGCGTTAGCTGCTGAAATAACTAAATCATTATCGATTCCAACAATTGGCATTGGCGCCGGTAGTGGTTGTGATGCCCAGGTATTAGTTTGGACAGATTTGGTTGGAATAACTGAAAAATTACCTAAATTTGCCAAGGCATACCGAAATTTGCGCAAAGAGATCGCTGATGCAGCCGGTGAATTCGCCCGTGATGTTGCAAATGGCGATTTTCCAACTAAAGATCAAAGTTTTAGCTAAATATTTCCCATTATTGGGGGCAAAAAACGGTTAAGTTGGGATTTTTTCCCACTTTTTACCAAATTTTTGGTTAGAAGTTGGAAAATTTGGCCAAATATTTAACTCACCAGTAGTTTTTTACTAAATGCGGGGAGAATAATTGCTAATAATTAGAAAAAAATGCATAAAACTTCTTAAAAAGAAAGTTGCGACACGCTTCATATTTATTGCCAAATAAGTGGAAAGTTTTGCCATTTAGTGACACGCTTATCCATGAAACAGGTTCGGTGACGGATCGAACCACTTTGATAGGAGAAATACGTGGCTGCAAAGCGTCGTAAGAAAGCAGCAAAAGCTGCACCAAAGCGTCGTCGTCGTAAGGCTGCTAAGGCTGCCCCAAAGCGTCGTCGTCGTAAGAAAGCAGCTAAGGCTGCTCCAAAGCGTCGTCGTCGTAAGAAAGCAGCAAAAGCTGCTCCAAAGCGTCGTCGTCGTCGTAAGAAAGCTTCAAAGTAAATTATTAACTAAAAAATCCCGCCAGTTAAATGGCGGGATTTTTTATTGCCCAAAATTAATTAATGCCTAGATAGGCTTACCCCATTATGCGAAGTGGTCTAGATCTAACTCATATAAATCCTGCTATCCGCCCCCAGGATGATCTCTTTAGATTTATGAATGGCAAGTGGTTAGCCGAATCTAAAATTCCAGAAGATAGAGCAAGTGATGGCGCTTTTTATCAGCTATATGAACAGGCTGAAAAACAGGTAAAACAGATCATTATTGATCAGGCAAAAAGTGCTGGAGAAATTGGAAGTACCTCTCAAAAAATTGGCGATTTATATAACTCATTTATGGATGAGGAAAAAATAGAGCAGTTAGGAATATCCCCAATTGCTAAAGATCTAGCAGCTGCGCAAGGCTTTAATAATAAGGATGAGTTTTTACAACTTTTAGGTGAGCTAGAAAGAGATGGTTTATCCGGTCTTTTCTATTCCTATGTTTCAACTGATAATAAAGATGCCTCTAAAAATATCGTCTACCTTGGCCAGTCAGGATTATCACTTCCGGATGAGGCCTACTACCGTGAGGATGAATATAAAGAGATCAGGGAATCCTTTCTTACCCATATAAAAAATATGTTTGAGTTAGCAGGACTTGAAAATGCGCAAAGCAGTGCCCTAGCAGTTTTGGAATTAGAAACTGCGATCGCCACCTGTCACTGGGATCAGGTTAAGGATCGAGATGCTGATCTGACCTATAACAAAAAGAGCTTCACCCAGCTATCTGAACTAAGTCCGGCATTTAATTGGCCACTTTGGATGAAAAGCTCAGCCACTCCAGAGCATGTGCTCACCCACGTTGTTGTTAGGCAGCCTTCCTACTTTGAAGAGTTATCCAAACTTCTTGGTGACTTTGAGGTTATAAAGTGGCGAAGCTGGCTCACCTGGCACATTCTCTCCGGTGCTAGCCCATATTTGAACTCAGCTTTGGTAAATGAAAACTTTAACTTCTATGGCACAACCCTTTCTGGCATACCAAAACTAAAAGAGCGGTGGAAGCGGGCAACTGGATTAGTTGAAGGCGCCCTAGGTGAGGCGGTCGGGCAGATCTATGTAGATCGCCACTTTGGCAAAGCAGCTAAAGAGCGGATGGTTGATCTGGTTAAAAATCTTATTCAGGCATATCGCGTAGACATTGGCGCACTTGATTGGATGAGTGGTGAGACAAAGCAGAAGGCATTTCTTAAGTTAGATAAGTTCACGCCAAAGATTGGTTATCCAGATAAGTGGCGGGATTACTCAAACTTATCT
>OFQT01000035.1_pt1 | contig 17577 bp, 16 predicted proteins | sample 1542931 | NCBI WGS metagenome assembly OFQT01 (sample SAMN05442511, study PRJEB24371) | freshwater metagenome | isolation source: Freshwater Lake | place: Canada: Niagara | collected 2012-08-09 | reverse complement strand
GTCTTAATGTGATTCTAGAAAAACCAATGGCGCTTTCAGTTGAGCATTGTGATGAACTAATGGCGCTGGCTGCTTCAAAAAATCTGCTACTTGTTGTCTATCAAAATCGGCGCTTTGATGCCGATTTTATAACAATAAAAAAATTAATTGATGAAGGAGTTATCGGTGAAGTCTTCTCCTATGAGAGTTTTGTTGGCGGATACTCCAAGCCATGTTCATTTTGGCATTCAGATGCGCAGGTCTCTGGTGGTGCTATTTTTGATTGGGGCAGCCACTTCATCGATCAGATTCTGGCAATTATTCCAAGTGAGGTAGATACGGTGAGTGCGATTAATCAGAAGCGCGTTTGGAAGCATGTTACAAATGCTGATCATGCAGATGTTTTAATCACATTTTCAAATGGCGCTCGGGCATCATTTACTAATTCAGATCTTGCGGCGGCGCGTAAACCTAAATTTTATATTCTAGGAACAACCGGTGCGATAACTGGTAATTGGGACCCAGCAGCTGCCTCAGCACCAGCTGATTTACCGGCAATCCTTACGGTGCATCGCGCCGACGGAACTGATGAAGTAATACCAAACTCACTTGCCAATCCTTATTCATTTCACCAAAGCGTCGTTGCTTATTTAAACCACAAGACCCCAATGAATGTAACAACTCGTCAATCTCGTGATGTAGTTGCAATAATGCAAGCAGCGGAAGAGTCTGCGCTATCTAATGGTCGTTCGGTAATACCTTTACTGATTCAATGAAAACCACTCGTTGGGGATTAATTGGTGCAGGCTGGATTGCAACCAAAGCAATCGCGCCAGCAATTCATGCACAACCTAACGCGATACTTCAAGGGGTAGCCAGTAGTGACCCCAAACGTGCACAACTGCTTAACCCAATTACTATTCATAATAGTTATGAAGCACTGATAAATGATCCATTAGTTGATGCGGTTTATATCAGCCTTCCTAATCATTTACATTGTGAGTGGAGTATTAAGGCTCTTAACGCCGGCAAGCATGTTTTGTGTGAAAAACCATTTGCGATGAACGTTTCAGAGGTTGAATCCATGGCCCGCGCCGCACGTGATAATGATCGATTACTAGTTGAGGCAGTTAGTGCCATGTGGCATCCAAGGATGAAGCGGTTAGTTGATTACGTAAAAGCTGGAAACATTGGTGAACTAATTTCTATCGATTCATCATTTACTTTCCCGGCCTCCCTTGAAGGAAATTATCGACTCTCACCAGCTATGGGCGGGGGGGCACTTTTTGATGTCGGTATTTATCCACTCCACGCGATCACAGCGCTAATCGGTGATGATGCAAGTACGGTAATTAAGAGTTGTGATGTAAAAATTGGACCTACCGGAATTGATCTGACAAGTAGATGGACGATGAGCATTAATGATTTGATCACCGCTTCTGGCTTGGCTTCATTTGAAATGCCCGAGAACCAAAGTTTGATCGTGCGTGGTGAGAAGAGTTCTGCCGAACTTATTGGGAGCCAAGCATTTACTTCATGGCACACTGCAAGTAGCTTGCGATTAGGTGAGCAAGTTGAAGAGTTTGAAGCGGTGGACCCATACATGCTTATGATTGAAAATTTTGGTAAAAAAATTCTTGGTCAAGGAAATTGGGTTCTCCCACTCGAAACATCAATATCGGTTCAGAAAATGCTCGGCCAACTACAAAACTCTCACTAGTTAGCCAGCGTGCCCTAGAAACTCATAATTTGGTCATCGTAGGTTCGAGCCTTACCCGCCTCACGTGTTTTTTAACCAATATCCCCAATAAAGTACTGATGTGAATAAACCTTTATGGAGCCCAAGCCAAGATGTGATTTCTCAAAGCTCTGTCTACAAACTCATGCAAACTTTAAGGATAAATGATTATCAATCACTACATACTTGGAGCATAAATAATTTAGAACAATTTTGGTCAATAGCATGGGATCAATCTCAAATTTTAGGTGAAAAGGGTGAGAGATCCTATATTCCTGCTGATTACATTCCAGAGGCAAAATTTTTTCCAGATGCAACACTTAATGTTTGTGAAAACTTATTGAGTAATAAATATAAGGATGAAATTGCCATCACGAGTATTTTAGAAAATGGTGACAATCTCAAAATTTCTTGGGCTGAGCTGCGAAAGAATGTTTTCAATTGTGCAAATGCAATGTTAAATGAGGGTGTGAAGCCTGGCGATCGTGTCGTAGCTTGGGCGCCAAATAAGAGTCAGACAGTCATATATACCCTAGCTGCGCTAAGTATTGGAGCTGTTACAAGTACTGCCTCACCTGACTTTGCACCAGCAGCAGTCCTTGATCGATTTACACAAATAAAACCAGTACTTTTACTTTCTAGTCCCTCCTATCAATACAATGGGAAAACAATTGATTGTTTGAAAAGTCTTAATGAGATTGTAAATGGTTTACCTACATTAAAAAAAGTAATCTTAACGGATATTTCATCAGATAAGTATGAAAATTGGGATAGTTGGTTAGATCCCTTTAAAGATATGAGCTTTGAATATAAAAAATTCTCATTTGATCATCCAGGATTTATATTATTTTCAAGTGGCACAACGGGTAAGCCAAAATGTATCGTACATCGAGCAGCTGGAGTGTTGTTAAAATTAAGAGCAGAACAGCTTTTTAGTTTTGACATAGATGAAAGCGATAAGGTTTTCTTTTTTACTACGTGTGGCTGGATGATGTGGAACTGGCTTATTTTTATCTTAGGTAGTTCAGCTTCCATCGTGCTTTATGATGGCAGTCCAACTTATCCAAATCTTCATCGCTTACTAGAAATAGCTGAAGATGAAAAATGTACCAGGCTAGGGCTTTCAGCAAAATATATTGATCTGCTTAGAAAATCTGAAGCTAACTATACGGATAAATTTCAATTTAATAATCTTAAAACTATTATGTCTACTGGCTCCGTTTTATCACCGAGCGGATTTGAATTTGTTTACCAAAATGTAAAATCAGATATCCAACTTGCCTCAATTTCTGGTGGTACTGATATTTGTGGTTGTTTTATCGCCGCTGTACCAATTCTTCCAATATATTCTGGGGAGATTCAAGGTGCATGCTTGGGAATGGCTATGGATGTTTTAGATGATGATGGCAATTCCTTGCCCGTAGATGTAAAAGGAGAGCTAGTTTGCTTAAAGGCTTTTCCATCAATGCCAATAGGTTTTTGGGGAGATGAACGAAATTCTAATTTTAAGCAATCTTATTTCTCAAAATTTGAAGGGGTATGGACGCATGGTGACTTTGCATCCAAGACAATAAATTCTGGCTTTATTATCCATGGCCGAAGCGATGCAACTTTAAATGCCAAGGGAGTGAGAATTGGTACTGCTGAAATCTATCGTGTGGTGGAAGGTTTAGCAGAAATACAAGAATGTTTAGCAGTTGCACAAGAGTTTGAAAATGACTCTCGAGTAATTCTCTTTGTAACTTTAAGGCCTGGCGATACCTTGTCGCAAGAAATAAAGGATTTAGTAACTCAAGCACTTAAAACGCAGGCAAGCCCTCGTCACGTGCCAGATCTAATTATTCAGGCACCAGAATTTCCAAAAACTAAGAGTAATAAGCTAGTTGAACTTGCTGTCGCTGATCTTATTAATGGTAGGCCAGTTAGAGATAAAAATAGCTTAGCAAATCCTGATTCTTTAACCTGGTTTATTAACCTAGACTTGAAAAGTGGAATAAATTTATAGAATATTTATTACTTATCTTTAAAAATTATGATAGTTTACAAATATAGATACTCAAAAGAAATCCTTGTGAGTCAAGTTTTTACTTTTTGGAGGGTAAATGAGTAAAGTATTTTTATTTGTCGAAGTAAATGTTAAGCCTGGCAAAATGGATGAGTTTGTTAACAAAATTAAAGCTCACGCCGCAGTTATCCGTACTGAGGCTGGGTGTGAGTTTCTAGATATCTACCGTAATACTCAAAAATCAGATGTATTAAATGTCTGGGAGATTTGGAGTGATCGCCCAGCCTGGGATGCGCATATGGTTAATGAAAATAGCAAAGCGTGGCAGAAAGTTGCACAAGATTATGTCTTTGGCGAAAGCATCACTGTAATGAAAAACTTGGATTAATAAGGTTAGTAACACTAGGTAGCGATGAGTAGAAAACTAGTAGCAGGTGTTGACTCCTCAACCCAATCGGTAAAAGTTGTAATAAGAGATGCTGATACTGGTGATTTAGTAAGGCAAGGAAAAGCTGCCCACCCAGATGGTACTGAGGTTGATCCAGCGCACTGGTTAAGCGCCTTAGATAAAGCAACTGAAGCAGCTGGTGGATTCTCTGATGTCTCAGCAATCTCTGTTGCCGGTCAGCAACATGGCTTTGTTGCTATAGATAAAGATGCCAAAGTAATTAGGCCAGCCCTACTTTGGAATGATCTGCGATCAGCAAAGGCTGCTGCAGATTTAAACCAAGAGTTTGGTGGACCAAATGAAACTGCAAAGGCAATCGGATCGATTTTAGTTGCCTCTTTTACTGTTTCGAAGGTGAGATGGCTAGCTGAAAATGAAAGTGAGAATGCTAAGAAATTAGCCGCTATCGCACTTCCCCATGATTGGATCTCTTGGCAGCTGCAAGGTGGCGTTGATTTTAATAAGTTATTTACCGATAGAAGTGATGCCTCTGGTACTGGATATTTTTCATCAGTTACAAATCAATATCGAAAAGATTTATTAGCAATTGCTTTAAAAGATGATCGAGAGATACACCTACCTAAGATCGCAACATTTGATCAGTTTGCAGGTCATACAAAGAGCGGGATCCCTATTGCAGCAGGAGCTGGAGATAACGCTGCGGCTGGTTTTGGGTTAGGCGCTAAAAGTGGAGACTTAATTATTTCACTTGGTACAAGTGGCACAGCTTTTTTTGTTTCAGATACGCCAACGGCTGATCCAACTGGGGCGGTGGCTGGTTTTGCAGATCTGACTGGAAGATACCTACCGTTAGTTTGCACCTTAAATGCAGCCAGAGTTTTAGATGTTGCTTCTAAATTATTAGGTAAAACTCATGATGAGATTGGTTACTTGGCGTTAGCAGCAAAACCTGGTGCACAAGGATTAACTATGCTGCCTTACTTTGAAGGTGAGCGCACACCAAATCGTCCAAATGCAAAAGGTTTATTAGCAGGAATTACGAACAGTAATTTAACTGCTGAAAATATTTCTAGAGCTGCGATTGAAGCAATTTTATGTAGCTTAATTGATTCCTTTGACACCTTAAAAAGTAGTGGTGCAAAGATTGAAAGAGTAATGGTTATTGGTGGGGCGGCTAAAAATCCTGGAGTAGGCCCTATTGCTTCTGCAATTTTAGGTCGAGAGGTAATGACATTTCCGCCAATGGAATTAGTTGCTGATGGAGCTGCTAGGCAAGCTGCTTGGGCATTACTTGGTGAGCTTCCTAGTTGGAAGATTCCAGATGTAATCACATCATTTGAAAAGCACTCAGAAAATGTTCTAGAGCAACATCGCAAACTAAAAGCTAATTCAGAGGCATTAGACAGTATTACCTTTTAATCATTTTTCTTAAGGGTGCAGCGTTCAAAATCACCCATCTTTTTAATCTTTAATTTGTTCGATATTTCAAGAATTCCAATTTTCCCATAGGCTTTGCTTATGACCGTTCTGGTATTCGGAAGTTTAAATCTAGATTTAGTGGCGTATGCCAATCAATTACCAGCTCTTGGTCAAACTGTTACAGGTGATAAGTTACTACGCTTTCCTGGTGGCAAAGGATTAAATCAGGCTATTGCTGCTAAGCGTTCTGGTGCTGAAGTTTTAATGGTTGGCTGCCTTGGAAAAGATAGTGAGGGCGATTATTTAAATCAAGTATTACTTGATGAAGGAATTGATTCAAGGTTTATTACTAGAGTTGAAAAGCAAACTGGAATTGCAGTTATTGAAGTTTCTGCAGATGCCCAAAATAGAATTCTAATAATTCCTGGAGCTAACTCAATGGTTGAATTTAGTGATCATTACTTAACTAGTTTAGCTAAGCCATCAGTTTGCCTTGCTCAACTTGAAACTCCGATAGCTGAAGTTGAAAAGTTTATAGTCAATGCACACAAAGCCGGCAGTCTTACTATATTAAATCCTGCTCCAATTCAAAAACTTAACCCACAGATTATTTCAGCTTGTGATTATTTGGTAGTTAATGAAACTGAAGGTTCATTTCTAACTGGAAAAGCAGTTGAGAAAGTAAGTAAAGATGAAGCTCAAGAAATTGGGAAAAAATTAATCAAACTTGGTGCAAAGCGAGTAGTGATAACTCTGGCTGAGCAAGGCAGTTTATATATAGATGAGCAGAGGCAAATTTATACTCCAGCAATTAAAATTAATGCCATAGATACTACGGCTGCTGGTGATGCATTTTGTGGCGCGCTTGCAACCTCACTTTCAAATGATTTGCCAATAGATTATTGTCTAAAGTTTGCTACTGCAGCTGGAGCACTTGCTGCTACCAAGGCGGGTGCGGTGCCATCGCTACCAAAAGCTGATGAGATATTGTCAATGCTCTCATCTGTGCAGTAAGTTTTAGCCATGATTAAAAATGGAATTCTCCACCCACAACTTGCTTCACTACTCGCAAGATTTCGACATGTAAATGCAATTGCAATTGTTGATGGTCCATTTCCTACCTATCCAAATGTAGAGACTGTAGAGCTTGCAATTACTATGGGGTGGCCAACAATTCCACAAGTATTAGATGAGATACTTCCACATCTTCAAATTACATCTTTAGTCTTAGCCAATGAGTTTGAAGAGAAAGTTGATAGCCAAACTGTTCAAAGTTATCTAAAGCACCACAAAGGAATTACAACCACCAAAATCCCACACTCTCAATTTAAGGTTGAGGTCGGGCAATGCTTGGGAATAATCCATACGGGTGATGCGATTCCCTATAGCTCAGTAATCCTCAAATCAGGCTGATTTATAACATTTCCGTAAGGTTTGAGCCTACTTTTCTACACTCACTTCACTATCAGCAATTCTTTAACTAGGCTCAGGCCAGTTCGTTAATTGGCGAACGCCTATAGGAGGAAATAAATGAAAATAAAGTTCTCACGCAAGGCGCTTGTAGCGATGCTTGCAGTGTCTGCTTTAACTTTATCAGCATGCTCATCATCAAGTGATGATGCTTCTGGTGACATTAAAGTAAGTTTGATCTTAAAAAATCAAACAAACCCATTCTTCGTTTCCATGGTTAAAGGTGCCGAAGCAAAGGCAGCTGAACTAGGTCTTGATCTAACAATTAGCTCAGGTAAAGAAGAGGGCGATGATGCAGCACAAATCACAGCAATTGAAAATGCGATTTCTGCAAAGCATGCTGGAATTGTTATTACAGTAATGTCTACAAATGTTAACGCAGCAATTACTAAAGCTCGTGAAGCAGGATTACTTGTAATCGCTTTGGATACACCAACAGATCCATCTGATATTGCTGACATCACATTTGCAACCGATAACCGTGAAGCTGGAAGGCTAATTGGTCAATGGGGCGCAAAGAAACTTGGTGGCCAGAAGGCTGTAATTGCACTTCTAAACATTTTCGATGATCGTGTATCACCAGTAGATTATCTACGTGATAATGGATTCCTAGAGGGTATGGGAATTCCTACAAATGATCCAAACAAAATGGCTGATGAGGCTAAAAAAGGTAAGTACTCTGGCGGTGACTACGAAATCGTAGGTAACGTAGCTACTGGTGCTAACGAAGATGGTGGACGTACTGGCATGGAAAAATTACTTGCTAAGAATCCAAACATCAATATTGTCTACACAATCAATGAACCAACTGCTATTGGTGCTTGTGCTGCCCTAAAGGCTGCTAAGAAGACTGCAATCATGGTTTCTGTTGATGGTGGACTTTCAGGTATCGAGGCTGTTAAGAGCGGTTGCATTGGAGCTACATCACAGCAGTATCCATTGCGAATGGCTGATATTGGCCTTCAAGCCATCTATGACCTTGTGAAGACAGGAAAGAAGCCAGAGGTTACTCCTGGTAAAGATTTCTTCGACACAGGCGTTACGTTAATTACTGATGACCCACAAGATGGTGTGAAATCAGAAGGCACACAATATGGAATTGATAACGCTTGGTAAATCCAAGTTTTCATCAAAACATAAGTAAGTAGTAAAGAGTTAGTGAGGGCGGTTAGATTTTTGGCCGCCCTTGCTAATTTAGCCAGAAGTCTTTAAGTTTGTAGTCTAGAAAGTTAAGGTTAGAACCTACGAGCGAGTTGTGAGGAAATTTTAATGAGTAAAGTTGATACTCAAGATGCCGCAGCCGAATTTATGGGCCGAGCGTCAAACGCTCAAAAAATACAGGGAATTCTTCATCGTTATCCATGGCTGAGTTCAGCACTTGTTCTTTTAATTGCCAGTATTACTTTTAGTTTTTTTAATGAAAATTTCCTAACACCCGGCAATCTCTCACTGATACTCCAACAGGTGGCAATAGTGGGCGCAATTGCAGCGGGTCAAACTTTAATTATTTTAACTGCGGGAATCGATTTATCCTGTGGCGCAATCGCAATTTTTGTATCGATGGTCATGGCAAAAAGCTTCTCAGGAGATTGGAGTAACCCAGATGATGGAATACCGGTATTTTGGGCCTTTGTTCTTGGCCTATTGGTTGGAACGTTAGCGGGAGCATTTAATGGATACCTGGTAACTAGATTTAAATTACCTCCATTTATTGTCACTTTAGGAACACTGAATGTTTTCATAGCTATTACCTTAATTTACGCGTCTGGTAGAACGGTTTCGACAAATGAATTACCCGAATTTTTTCTAGTATTAGGAAATTACATAGATGTGGGCGAGTTCAGCATTACCTATGGAGTTTTGATGATGATTTTAATTTACCTAATTTTAGCTTTCGCACTGCGCTTTACTGGATGGGGTAGACACGTCTATGCAGTAGGTGATGACCCAAATGCCGCCCGATTAGCTGGTATCCAGGTAAATAGAGTTTTGATGTCTGTATATATGGTTGCTGGATTAGTTTTTGCGATAGCAGCCTGGATAATTATGGGTAGGGTTACTGTGGCAAGTCCTAATACTGGTCCTGATTTAAATTTGGACACTATTACTGCGGTGGTAATTGGTGGCACCTCACTCTTTGGTGGTCGAGGCGCCATATTTGGCTCCCTAATTGGCGCTGTAATTGTTGGTGTATTTCGTAATGGTTTAACGCTGGCTGGGGTTGACTTGTACTATCAAATCCTTGCCGTTGGATTATTAATTATTTTTGCCGTAACGATAGATCAATGGATTAGAAAGGCACGAGCATGAGCACACCAGCTGTTTTACAAGCTAAAAATGTTACGAAAACTTATGGCAGTGTCGTTGCATTAGATGGCGCTGATTTAGAACTATTCCCAGGTGAGGTACTTGCAGTAATCGGTGATAATGGTGCAGGTAAATCAACCTTAATTAAATGTTTATCAGGTGCTGAGACACCAGATACTGGCAGTATTGAAATTGATGGCCTAGCAGTATCCCTTAAGCGACCACAAGATGGACGAGAAGCTGGGATTGAGACTGTCTATCAAACATTGGCGGTATCACCTGCTCTTGATATTTCATCAAATCTATATTTGGGGCGCGAAATTAGAAAGAAAGGCCCTGCCGGTTCAATCTTGAGAATGTTGGATACCTCAGGAATGAAAAAACAAGCAAAAGAACACATAGCAGCGTTAGGTATTGGCACAATTCAAAATATGAGCCAAGCGGTTGAAACTTTATCTGGTGGACAGCGCCAAGCGGTCGCTGTTGCAAGAGCTGCAGCATTTGGCCAACGATTAATTATCTTGGATGAACCTACAGCTGCCCTTGGAGTTAGAGAATCAAATCAGGTTTTAAAGTTAATTGAATCTCTTCGCGAGCGCGGAATGCCAGTAATCCTTATTTCTCACAATATGCCACAGGTGTTTGAGGTTGCAGATCGTATTCAGGTAATGCGACTTGGTAAGAGAGCTGCTGTGGTAACTCCAAAGACTCATGATATGAAGGATGCGGTTGCGATCATGACCGGAGCGGTAAAGATTGACCCTAAGGATCAGACACTAAAGCCAGTTCGGTGATCTTAGAAACCTCAGTAGCAATTGTTGGCTCTGGGATGGGTGGCGCCACTACCGCCTATGGATTAGCGCAAGCTGGTATTGATTGCTTAGTTATTGAGCGCGGTGATTTTGTTAAAAAAGAGGATGCTAATTGGTCTGCCCAAGAAATATTTATAAATCAAAAGTATAAGCCAAATGAAAAATGGCTAGATGAAAAAGGTAAATCCTTTACCCCTGGTGTTCATTACATAGTTGGTGGTAATACCAAGGTTTATGGCTCCTCACTTCCAAGATTTAGAGAGAGTGATTTCGAAGAGATTAAACATAAAGAGGGGACTTCACCTGCCTGGCCATTTACCTATCAAGATCTAGAGCCGTACTACTGCCAAGCAGAGCAGTTATATAAAGTTCATGGTGCAACTGGTGAGGACCCAACTGAACCACCGCGCAGTCAACCATTTCCGTATCCAGCATTAACTCATGAAAAATATATTTCAAATTTAGCAGCTAAATTAACTGCAGCCGGTGTTAAGCCCCATTCAAATGCAATGGGAGTTGATCTTAGAAGTGATGGAAAATGTATTCGGTGCGCAACTTGTGATGGCTTTGTATGTAAATTAGATGCCAAAAGTGATGCTCAAACATGCGCACTAGATCCAGCAATGAAAACTGGGAAAGTGAAATTGGAAACCAATCTAAAGGTTACTCAGGTTGTTGTAAAAAATGGCAAGGTTGATCATTTATTAGCGCAAAGAGATGGTCAAGAGGTAAAGATAATTGCTAAAAAGTATGTACTTAGTTTAGGTGCGGTTAATACTGCTGCCTTGCTTTTAAGATCTGGCTCAATTGCTAACTCCTCAGGCTTATTGGGTAAAAACTTTATGATGCACAACAATGCCCATATTGCTGCTTTTGATGTTAAGAGTAAGAATGATGTAATTTTTCAAAAAACACTCTCGTTTTCAGATTGGTACTTTGATGGTGGCTCTGGCTATCCATTAGGAGTTGTTCAACTTATTGGAAAAGTACAACCAATTATGATGAAAAGTTACGCAACTATGGTTCCGCTTGCTCTTCTGAAATTTATTGCAAATAGATCAGTTGAATTTGTAGTTATGAATGAGGATCTTCCAGCTACTTCAAATCGAGTAGAGATTGCTTCAAATGGCATGATACAGATTCATCGAAAAGCAGTTAATACTTCAGCCCATAAAGAATTAATGCAGAAAACCAAAAAGGTATTGCGTAAATGTGGCTTTCAAGCAATTTTTGTTCAACCATTTGATATCTCAATGAACTCTCATCAATGTGGTACATCTGTTGCAGGCCATGATCCAAAACTGAGTGTGGTTGATCAATACTGCAAAGCACATGATGTTGAAAACCTTTATTTGATTGATGGTGGATTTTTTCCATCCTCTGCAGCTATGAACCCAGCGCTAACTATTGCAGCTCAAGCTCTCAGAGTTGTAGATAAATCAGGTTTAAAGCAATTTAACTAAAGACTTTAGTCAACGTGAAAGTTTTCATTAATTTCATGCCACCATTCATTATCTTTAGCCTCTAGAACTTGCCACTGCATTTGATCGGTAATTTTCCACCATTTTTGCATCTCAGGCTCGGCAGCTAACTTAGCCATGTCCGCTTCATAATCAGCTCCAGTATATTCAAGATAAGCAAAGAGTAAATTTTGGTAGCGGAAAATTGAGTAGTTAGAGATATTAGCTTGCTTAATTATTTTTATGATACTTGGCCAAGCGTTAGCATGTAATTTCTCATACTCTTCAATATCCTCAGGCTTTATACCAATAACTTGCCCAATTCGTTTTACAGCCATAATGCTTACAACTTTAGAACGCGCTGTAACTCGGCATGCATAATTGTTGGTTCGACATCAAAATTAGTCCAGTACTTAACCCCAATGACTGCTTGATTTACTACCATTCCTAAGCCATCAATAGTCTTTGCGCCAATACTTGATGCACTCTTAAGTAAATTAGTTTGTGGTGGGTTAACGATTACATCGGCAACAATCATTGTTTTTTTAATGGAGGTATGGTCAATATCTAAGTCATAACTTCCACTATCTGCCATACCAACTGATGTTGCATTAATGAGCACATCTATAGAATCTGGAATCTTAAATTTTGCACTCCAAGCAACAAATTGAGCTGAAACTTGTAGCTTGGTTTTTAGTAATGAAACTAAATCTTTACCTCGCTTTTCATCCCTATTTATAATCATAAAATCCTTCGCACCATCTAATGCCAACTCAACCGCTATCGCTCTTGCTGCCCCACCAGCACCTAAAATTGCAATCTTTTTTCCACTTGGTGAATCAACTTTTTTAAATGCTTGTAAAAAGCCTTTGCCATCGGTATTTTCTCCGATTAACTTGCAATCCCGATTAACCACACAATTTACTGCCCCCATAATCTGCGCAGATTGCCCCAAGCCATCTAAGTATTGAATGACTGAAACTTTATGTGGGATAGAAAGATTAAACCCGGCCCAATTCATTGCTCGAGCTCCCAAAACTGCGTTAGCTAAATCTTTTGGTTGGACTTCACAATTTATGTAACGAAAATTTAATTTATGATGCTTATATGCTGCTTCAACCATTGCAACTGTTGGGTTACCGCCGGAAGGAGTAGAAAAACTTCCAGTTAATTCACTCAAAAAGGTTTCGCTCATAGATTTACCTTACTAGAATAGCGAGATGATTAAAAGTGCAAAAGATATTGGAATCGGCATTATTGGTGTTGGAGTTATGGGCAGAGGGCACGCACTTTATCTTTCAGATTATGTAAAAGGTGGCAAAGTTGTAGCTATCTATGATACAAATTTAGCAACTGCACAAAAGGTTGCTAAGGAAGTTTTTAAGAAAACTAAAGTCCTTCCTAAAGTTTATAAAGATTTATCGATGATTTTAGATGATCAGCTAGTTAAAGCTGTAATTATTGCTTCACCTGATCATCTACATGCAAATCATTTAGAGCAGGCAATTTTGGCAGGCAAAGATGTCTTATGTGAAAAGCCTCTTGCTTCAAAAGAAAAAGATGCTAGAAAAGTTGCAAAACTTGCTCGCAACTCTAAATCTATTGTTGGAATTGGCTTTATGCGTAGATTTGATCGCCCATACCAAGATTTAAAGAGGGAAATTGAAAGTGGAAAGTATGGAAAAGTACTTCAGATACGTTGCACATCAAGGAATGTAAGCTCGCCAACTGCAACTACTGAACTGCTTTTAACAAATGTTGCTGTCCATGAAATAGACATAATTAGATGGTTACTAGGTGAAGAGATTGTTTCAGTTAGCGTAAATTTTGCAAAAACCACTAGTAAGGCAAATTCAAATCTTTCTGATCCAATTTCCGTAAATTGTTACACCGAATCAGGAGTGTTAGCTACTATTGATATTTGTGCAAATAGTACATACGGGTATGAAGTAGGTATGGAAGTTATTACCGAAAATGGATCTTTAGTTATCGAGAATTTAGGTCAACTAAATATTGCCTATAACTTTAAGCTTCCTACTAGAAAGGGTGGAGCTTTGCATAAAGATTGGATGGGACGCTTTAAGCCGGCGTATATAGCTGAACTAAAGGCTTTTGTTAATTCACTTCAAAAACGTAAATTAGATAAGAATTTTGCAACAGTTGAGGATGGCTTAGCAGCAAGCATTGCATGTGGTCTTGGAGTTAAAAAACTTTAGCTATAAACGACGCTTTGCTTTACCTTCGACCTGTCTAGCATGTGCACTTTGAATTTCAGGGTCATTACTGCTTCCTGAAACGCCAACCTCCCAAAACGCTCCGCCTTCGGTCCATTTACTTGGGTGTGTATCGATCACTAAAACGCTAACACCAGCGTAACTTTTTGCAGAGATGAATTCATCTTTCAGTGACTCTAAAGTTACCTTCTTAGCATTTGCTCCCATTGATTTAGCATGGGCCACAAAGTCAACATTGACTGGTTTGTCTAAATCAGAATCATTGAACATAGTTCTAAAGCTCTTAGAGCCATTAGAGGTTTGTAATCTTTGAATAACTGCAAAACCTTTGTTGTCACAAAGAATGTAGATTATTGAGTTTCCATTATTTACGGCAGATAGAATTTCACTATTAAGCATTAAATATGAGCCATCTCCAACCATTGAGATAACTTTTCCTGCTCTACCAGAGCTTTCATATGCTAAGGCTGCTCCCCAAGCGCCAGCAATCTCATATCCCATGCATGAATAGCCATACTCACAATCAAATGAATCTTTGCTCTTAGTTAGCCAATTGTTATTTAACTCCCCTGGTAGGCCTCCTGCAGCGGTTAAGACATAATCTTCATTTGCAGAGGCCTCATTGATTAACTTTACAACCTGGGAGTATGACGGAAGATCTAATTTTTCTGAGGTTCGAGTTTGAATATTTCTTAATACTTCATCTCGAACAGAAGATCTATTATTACTCCAAGCCGAATCAGCTTTATAGCTACCAAGTAAACTTCCTATTTCTATCAAGCTTTCTTTAGCGTCACCAATAATTGCGACCGCATTTCGCTTTGTTGCATCAAATCTTGCAGTATTTATTGAAATTACTTTATGCACAGGATTTTTAAATAAAGTCCATGAACCAGTTGTAAAATCTTGAAGTCTGCAACCTACTGAGATTATTAAATCAGCTTCTTCTGCTAACTTATTTGCTGGATCACATCCAGTTACCCCAACAGGGCCACACCAAGCTGGATCTGAGGCTAGTAAGGTGGATTTTCCCGCTACAGTTTCAACAACTGCAATACCAAACTTATTAGCAAAATCAGAGAGCTCTTTGTGTGCTCGACTATATCGGGCGCCACCACCTGCGATTATTAATGGTTTCTTCGAAGCTTTTATAATTTCAATAGCCTTTGAAATTGAATTTGAATCTGCTTTTGGCCTACGAATTTCGTGAATTACTTCATTGAAAAACTCATCTGGAAAATCAAAGGTTTCAACTTGGACATCCTGGGGTAATGCAAGAAATACCGGACCGCAATCTGCTGGATCTAGCAAGGTTTGAATCATATTTGGCAAAGTATTAAGTAGCTGCTCTGGTCGATTTAATCGGTCCCAATATTTAGTAACAGCTCTAAATGAATCATTAACCGTTGTGATTGGAGAATTAAAATGTTCGACTTGCTGCAACACTGGATCAGGCCGACGTGATTGGAAAGTATCTCCAGATAAAATCAACATTGGTAGTCGATTTGCCATGGCAACTGCAGCGGCTGTTACCACATTAGTTGCACCTGGACCAATAGAAGTTGTAACAACTGCGCACTGTTGTCTTAACTGAGCTTTACTAAATGCCACTGCAGCTAATGCCATACCTTGTTCATTTTGTCCACGAAGGGTTGGAATAGCTTTTCTGTTTCGCTCTAATGCATCACCTAAACCAAGGGCATTACCATGGCCAAATATCGCAAAAGCAAATGGAAAGAAAGAAACAACTTTGTTATCTAATTGAATTTTCTGAGCAATTAGATACTTAACTAAAGCCTCAGAGGTAGTTAATTTCACGCTTCTACCCTATCTACTTATCATCATTTGTGAAAGAATGAACTAGTGAAATCCTTCTACTCAAGAATCGCATCAGCCCCAATATCTTGGGGAATTTGCGAAGTCCCTGGATGGGGCAAGATGCTTCCTACTGACAGAGTTTTATCAGAGATGCAAAATCTAGGATTGCCAGCAACTGAATTGGGAGCTCCTGGATTTTTACCAACAGATCCAAATGAAATCTCTGAAAAATTAGATCAATTTGGAATGAGTTTAATTGGTGGGTTTACTCCAGTAGTTGTGCATGATAAAAATCAGAACCAAGAGACTATTAGGCAAGTAAAGAAAACTGCAGAATTATTTAAGAAAACTGGCGCTACACACTTAGTCTCCTCCCCTGTCTATACCTGGGATTGGGATAACCCAAAGCCACTTTCAAATGAAGAGTATAAGAATATGTTTCAAATGTTTTCAGAGATTGACAAAATTTGTGAAGATAATGGCTTACAAAATGTATTACATCCACACTTACAAACAACGGTTGAGACAAAAGATGATGTGAATCGAGTATTAGATGGCTGCGATGTTAAGTGGTGCCTTGATACCGGTCATATGGCAATAGGTGGTGTTGACGTGGTTAATTTTGCGAAAAAAGCATTTGATCGAGTAGGGCATGTGCATTTAAAGGATGTTAATTTATCCAAATCTAAATCAGTTTTGGCAAAGCAAGAGTCCATCATGAGTGGTGTACAAAAAGGTTTATTCACTCCTTTGGGGTCAGGTGATGTTCCTATTGCTGATGTCATTCGAACCTTAGAAGGTGCTGGCTATCAAGGGTGGTATGTAATTGAGCAAGATTGTGCCATTACTGGAGATTTACCTGCTACTGGAGATGGTCCAGTAAAAATGATTAGCAAGTCGATGGAATACCTTAAGTCTCTGGCGTTAAATTAATAGATATGAGTACATCGTTGGATTTAATTAGTGTCGGCCGGATAAGCCTTGATTTTTATGCAAATGAGTCAAACGTAGGATTTAAAGATGTGAAGACATTTAGTATGTCTATTGGAGGTAGCCCAACCAATGTTGCCATTGCAGCCGCTAAACTAGGAAATAAATCTGCAATTATCACTAATGTTGGTAAGGATTCCTTTACTGATTATATTTTAGGAAAGTTAAAGGAGTTTAATGTTGATACAAGCTATGTTGGAATGGATGAAAGCCAATTCAGTCCGGCAGTTTTTGCTGCTATGGATGATCCTTATAACCCAACAATATTTTTTAATCGTCCACTAAACGCACCTGACACCAAGATTTCAGCAGATCGAGTCTCCGAGCATGTAATCAAGTCTGCAAAAGTGTTTTGGATTTCAGCATGTGCACTAGCTACTGGTGAAACAGCAAAGTCTATTCAAAGTTGGCTACTGACTAGAAATCTCCAAGGACAAAATGTTCTTGATTTAGATTATCGACCGACTTTTTGGGAAAGCGAGTCAATGGCAAGGGCAATGACCATGAAAGCAATTGAGAGTAGTAATATTTTAGTTGGTAATCGAAAAGAGTTTGAAGTCGCAACTGGCTTAACTGATCCAGACAAAATAAGTAAGAATTTTCTTGGAAAACAAGTATCACTAGTAATTGTTAAATTGGGCGAAGATGGTGTTTACATTGCAAATAAAGAAAACAGCTTAGTTGTTAAGCCAATAAAAGTTGATGTTAGATGTGGGCTTGGTGCCGGGGATGCATTTGGTGGGATGTTGGTTCATGGCCTGGTTAGATCGTGGGACATTGAAAAGATTGGAAATTATGCCAATGCTTCAGGTGCCATAGTTGCCTCAAGATTGTTGTGTTCAGATGCCATGCCTAATTTTAGTGAAGTTAAGGATTTAATATCTGGGGCATTAAATTGATGAAGTTTAACGAAAAAAACTATACAAAGTTATGTGA
>OFQT01000034.1_pt1 | contig 17924 bp, 16 predicted proteins | sample 1542931 | NCBI WGS metagenome assembly OFQT01 (sample SAMN05442511, study PRJEB24371) | freshwater metagenome | isolation source: Freshwater Lake | place: Canada: Niagara | collected 2012-08-09 | reverse complement strand
ATCCACCACGAAGGATTATACCAACTTGAGACCATCTAATTGGCAACATTAAACTTTCATCAATTCTACTAATGCTCTCAGTTAAACATTTTTTAATTGATGATTTTGATAATAAAATATTTTTTTCTAATATTAGATCATTTACAAAAATATCATAAATTTTAGCAATAGATCTTGCATTACCATGACCATTCATTGAAGGAACTTCTGCGGTTTGCCAATTTTCGTTATTATAAAAATTTATTTCATGTTCAGGATTATTAAATGCGTTAAATTCAGCTGAAATTTTACTTTCTTTCTTATCCTCATATAGAAAAGCAATATTAGAAAGTTTACTTTTTGGAGTTCCAATAAAAAAATCTAGATCTAATTTTTTTGATAATAGTTCAGAAGTTATTTCACCTAAATTTTTTTTTGTTGTTTTCTTTATAATTTCACCGATTAAAAATCCATGCGTTTTTGCGTGATAATAAGTTTTTTCACCACACTGATGATCTGGTTCCTGATTTTCTAAAATAGCTATTATTTTATTCCAATCCAGAAGATCTTGTTGTGTAATCTTTTCTTTAAATCTATAGAGTCCAGATTGATGAGACAGAATATGTTTTAGTTTTATTTCTCTTTTGTTGCTTTGTTTAAAAGCATCCCAATAATAAGAAACAGATTTTTCTAAATCTAAAATGTTTTGATCAATTAGAATAGAAACAATGATTTCGTAAATTCCTTTTGTCGCTGAAAATACATTTACAATTGTATTTTCTTCCCAATTCTTATTATTTTTATTTTTAAAACCACCCCATAAATCTATCAAGGGTTTTCCTTCTTTGTAAATTGCAAAAGAGGCTCCAATTTCTTCTTGTTTTAAGAAGTAACTTTCAAATATTTTTTTTACAGGATTATATTTTTCTTCACAATAACCATTTATCATTTTTAAAATGATAAATTGAAAGCAAAGTTTTTTCCAAGACTAAGTTTGAGATCTTGACAGAATCTAGCCGCTTCTGCTCCATCAATTATTCTGTGATCATAAGAGAGAGATATTGGCATCATTGCTCTTGCTATAAATTTTCCCTCAATAAATACTTGTTTTATTTCAGTTTTTCCTATTCCAATTATTGCTACTTCTGGATTGTTAATAATTGGAGTAAAAAAACTTCCACCAATTCCTCCTAAACTAGAGATCGTCATTGACCCTCCAAAAAATTCTTTTTTATCGATTTTAAGCTCCTTACTAAGCTTACTAATTTTTCTAAGTTCATTGCTTAAAGTTAGAAGATCTTTTTGATCAACGTTTCTCATTTTTGGAACCATCAAGCCGTGCGGTGTATCTACGGCAACTCCAATATGAAAATATTTTTTATAAATAATATTTTCACCAGTAGGCTCAAGTGATGAGTTAAAATTTGGGTATTTTTTCATTCCATTAACCAATGCTTTCATTATGAAGGCAAGAGGAGTGATAGTAATTTTTTCTTTTGTATTAAGATCTATTAAATTTTTTCTAAAGTGCTCCATATCTGTAACATCAATTTCATCAAATTGAGTTACATGAGGAATTTCATTCCAGGCTTTGACTAAATGAGGACCAGATAGCCTTTTAATTCTTGGTATTTTTTGTACATCAATCTCACCAAATTCTCCATGCTCATAGGGAAGCTTTTCTTCTTTTACTTCTATTTTTTGTATAACCTCATCTTTGTTAATCTCATTGTTTAAAGTACTTTTAATAAATTGTTTAATATCTTCTTCAAGAATTCTTCCTTTTCTAGCGCTTCCCTCAACTAACTGAATATTAACACCTAGTTCTCTAGCAAATTTTCTTATTTTTGGACTTGCGCTTTTAATATTTTGATATTGATTATTGTCTTGAGCAAGATTTTCTACAATTACTTGTTCTTTTATTTTTGTTTCTAAATTTTGATTAAGAATTTCTGCAATTGAATCTCCAGCTTTAACTTGCTGTCCTTTTTTTAGAATTATATTTTTAACAATTCCTGATATTGGCGAAGGTATTTCGTAAGCACTTTCTTCATCCTCAATTAATAATGCTATATCATCAGCTTTAATAAATTGATCTTTTTTTAAAAAAATTTCAGAAATTATTAATTTTTTAGCTGTTCCAAGGGCTGGAATTTTTAATAACGTTGTATCTTTAGAAACTCTACTTTCTTTTTGTATTTCAATTTTTTTATTTTCTAATTTTTGTTCTTGGATTGGTTCATCAGAAGTAATTTCTATTTCACCTATTTTATCACCTTCAGAAATTTTATCTCCAACTTTAACTTTAATAATTTTAACTTTACCTGAAAACTGAGAGGGAACCTCAACACTTGATTTATCGCTTTCTAAAGTAATAATCCCATCATTTTTTTTTATATTTTGATTTTCTTTTATAAGAACTTCTATGATTTCTACATTTTTAAAATCACCAATATTGGGAACTACTAAATCAACAATTTTAGCCATTTTAAACTATAGTTTTGTTGGAATAGGTTTTTTTGGATCAATATTATATTTTTTCATCGCATCAGTAGCTACTTTGGATGCAATTTTTTGCTCTTTTACTAAAGTGCTTAATGTAGAGTAAACAATAAATTCTTTATTAACTTCAAAAAACTTTCTTAAATTTTTTCTAGTATCGCTCCTTCCAAATCCATCTGTTCCCAAAGTTACATAAGTGCCAGGAACATAGTTTCTAATTCCTTCAGATAATGTTCTAATATAATCCGTCGCTGCTATAAAAGGACCTGTTCTTTTTTCAAAACATTTTTCTATGTAGGTTTTTTCTGGTTTTTTATCTGGGTTTAGTAAATTTTTTCTTTCAACTTCTATTGCATCTTTTCTTAATTCGTTAAAGCTTGTTACACTCCAGATATCGGAATCAATTCCAAAGTCAGAACTTAATATTTCTGCTGCCTTTATTACTTCATTTAATATTGCTCCAGATCCCAGCAATTGAACTTTAGTTTTTCCTTTATTATTAATTTCTTTAAATAAGTACATGCCTTTTAAGATATCTTCCTTTTTTGCACCCTTAGGCATTGCTGGATGTTTATAATTTTCATTTAATGTTGTTATGTAATAAAAAACATTTTCTTGTTTTTCATGCATTCTTTTCAATCCATCCTCAAATATTACTGCTAATTCATAAGAAAAAGTTGGGTCATAACTGACGCAATTTGGAATAGTAGATGCCATTACTAAGCTGTGACCATCCTGGTGTTGTAATCCTTCACCTGCAAGAGTGGTTCTGCCAGATGTCGCTCCAATTAAAAAACCTCTACACTGAGCATCACCAGCCGCCCAAGCAAAGTCACCAATTCTTTGAAAGCCGAACATTGAATAAAAAAGATAGATAGGAATCATTTCAACATTATGATTTGAGTACGATGTCCCTGCGGCTATCCAAGAGGACATAGCACCAGCCTCTGTAATTCCTTCCTCTAATACTTGACCACTTTTGTCTTCACGATAAGAACTTAATTGCTCAGAATCTACAGGTTCATATTTTTGACCTTCGTGAGCATAAATTCCAATTTTTTGAAAAAATCCTTCCATTCCAAAAGTTCTTGCTTCATCTGGAATTATTGGAACTAATCGTGAAGAATATTCTTTGTCTCTTAAAATTTTAGTAAGAATACTTACAAGAACCATAGTTGTTGATAGTTCTCTATCTCCAGAATCTAAATAAGAAGATTCAAAAATTTCAGTAGCTGGTGTTTTTAGAGCTTTTGTTTTTGTTTTTCTTGTTGGAATAAAACCACCAAGTTGTTTTCTTCTTTCTTTGATGTATTGAATTTCTTCTGATTTTTCATCAGGTTTATAAAACTCTAAGTTTTCAACTTGCTTATCTGTAATTGGAATATTAAATCGATCTCTAAAATAATACATATCATTGACGTCTAATTTCTTTTGTTGATGGGTTGTATTAATACTTTCCCCGCTTTTACCCATTCCATAACCTTTAATAGTTTTTGCTAAAATTACTGTAGGGGCTCCTTTGTGATTTTGTGCGGCATGATATGCGGCATATACTTTATGAGGATCGTGACCGCCTCTATTTAATTTCCAAATATCATCGTCGGTCATATTTGAAACTAAATCTCTTAATTCTGGATATTTTCCAAAAAAATGACTTCTAACATAAGCACCACCCTTTGCTTTAAATGCTTGATATTCTCCATCAACGCACTCTTCCATTCTTTTCATTAAAAGACCTGTTTTATCCTTTTCAAGAAGAGAGTCCCAGTAAGATCCCCAAATTACTTTAATTACATTCCAGCCTGCTCCTCTAAACAAGCCTTCCATTTCTTGAATTATTTTTCCATTACCTCTTACGGGGCCATCTAATCTTTGAAGGTTGCAATTGATTACAAATACTAAGTTATCCAATTTTTCTCTTGATGCTAAACTAATGGCGCCGGTTGACTCAGGCTCATCCATTTCTCCATCACCTAAAAAAACCCAAACTTTTCTATTTTGATCTTCTATTAAAGATCTGTTTTGCAAATACTTCATAAATCTTGCCTGATAAATTGCCATGATAGGACCAAGACCCATTGATACCGTTGGAAATTGCCAATAGTTTGGCATAAGCCATGGATGAGGATATGAAGACAATCCTTCCCCATCAACTTCTTGTCTAAAATTTTCTAATTGTTTTGTAGTTATTCTTCCTTCAAGAAAGGATCTTGCATAAATACCAGGAGCACAGTGACCTTGAAAATAAATTAAATCTCCTAGATTTTTTTCATTTTGGGCTTTCCAAAAATGGTTAAAACCAACATCATATAAAGTTGCAGCAGATGCAAAAGTTGCAATATGCCCACCAAGCTCGGGAAGTTTTTTGTTAGCACGCACAACCATACATGCTGCATTCCATCTAATTAAAGACCTTATTTTATTTTCTAAGACTTGATCTCCAGGAGATTTGGCTTCCATCTCCCTCGGTATTGTATTGATATACGGTGTTTTTTGATTGTAAGGTAAATTCGAACCAGAGATGTAAGCTTGATTAATTAATTTACCCAAAAGATAATTGGCTCTTTTTGGGCCATCTCTTTCAACAACACTATTTAATGATTCAATCCACTCTATAGTCTCTTGAGGGTCTACATCGCCGATACTGTTTTGTTCAAAAGAATAGTTTGTAAATTTCTTATACTCAACTTTTGTTTCAAAATTTTGTTTAAGTTCTTCTTTTATAATTTTTTTTTCGGGATCTATTTTTTTTAAAATTTTTTCAGCTTCTTGAATGATTTTTTCTGTTTCTGGAAGAATAGATTTGTTATCCTTTATTTTTGATGAATCTCCATTACTTAAAGTAGCTATCAATGATCCTTTTGAGACTTTGTCTCCAACTTTAACTTTTATACTTGAAATTTTACCATCAAAAGGAGAGGGAACTTCTACACTTGATTTATCACTTTCTAATGTAAGTATTGGATCATTTTTCTTAATTTGATCACCTTCTTTTATTAATACTTCTATGATCTCAACATTTTTAAAATCCCCTATATCAGGAACCTTAATTTCTAAATTCATAGAGTTTATTATATTTAAATGTTTTTTATAAAACCATTAAAATTTTGGCTTAAATATTAGATAAAAACGACATTGGGAATTTTAAAATTTGGTGCCACAGCCGGAATCGAACTGGCCACCTCTTCCTTACCATGGAAGTGCTCTACCAACTAAGCTATGTGGGCATTTTGAATTTAAAATTTGTAATTTATAGTTGTTAGGAAATAAACATTTAAAACTAAATAATTAGCTATTAAAATCAATAAAATTACAAGCTATACGTTAGCAATCTTGACAATGGGCTATTATACCTATTAAACACGAGTCTCACTTTGAATAATAGTATTCAAATTGAACAACATAATAACGAAAGTAAATAAACGTAAGATGAGTAGCATAAAAGGTAAAGTAAAGTGGTTTAACGGTAGCAAAGGCTACGGTTTTATTGAGAGAGACGACAAACAAAAAGACGTATTCGTTCATATGTCAGCTGTTAAAGATGCAGGTATTGACTATCTTGACGAAGGAGATGTCCTTACATTTGATATCGAAGATGGAAAAAAAGGTCCATCAGCTGTAAGTCTAAAAAAAGTTTAATATCTAGATTTTTTTGATGGAGGAGGCTCACCCATGGGTATTCATTATGATTATAAGTCTAAACGTGGAGAAAGAGCTATGCTTAAAGAAGCGAAGAGAAAAGAACGTCTTGCTTTAAAAAAAGCCAAAAGAGCCTCAACCATACCAGCAAAAGAACCAGAACAAGAAATGCACGATATTAATAAGCCTATTACTTTGGATGATTTAACAAATCCAAATAAATAGTCCGCGTTTGATTTTGATGATTAACAATCAAAAAGATTTAAAAAAAGAACGTCTTTCAGAAGCCCTTAGAGAGAATTTAAAAAAAAGAAAAGAATTTTTAAAAAAAATAAAAGAAAGAAAAGCATGAGCGTTTTATCTGATCATTGGATAAAAAAAATGTCATTAGAGAAAAAAATGATAAGTCCTTTTGTTCAAAAACAGCAAAGAAAAAATACGATTTCTTATGGACTGTCTTCCTACGGTTATGATGCAAGGGTTTCTAATGAGTTTAAGATATTTACAAATATAGATTCAGCATTAGTAGATCCAAAAAAATTTTCAAAAAATAGTTTTGTAACAAGAAAAACTGACGTTTGTATAATTCCCCCCAATTCATTCGCTCTAGCTAGAACAGTTGAATATTTTAAGATTCCAAGAGATGTCTTGGTAATTTGCCTTGGCAAAAGCACTTATGCAAGATGTGGAATTATTGTTAATGTTACTCCTTTAGAACCAGAGTGGGAGGGGCATGTAACTCTTGAGTTTTCAAATACAACAACATTACCTGCAAAAATTTATGCAAACGAGGGTGCTTGTCAGTTTATTTTTTTAAAAGGTGATCAAGAACCAGAAACTTCATATGCTGATAAAAAGGGAAAATATATGAAGCAAAAAGGCGTCACCCTTCCAAAAATTTAAAGATGCAGAAACTATTAATTAAGGGAGGTAAGAAACTCTCTGGTGAAGTAGTTATTTCCGGCTCTAAAAACGCAAGTCTTCCTATAATTATATCTTCATTATTATTTGATGATGCTATTTCCTTTGAGAACGTTCCTAAAGTTAGAGATATTTATACTTTAATAAGTTTAATTAGAGTTCTCGGCAGAGAAGTTGATTTTGATGAAGAGAAAGAAATCTTAAAAATATCAAAAAAAAATAAAGATAAGTATTTTGCTCCATATTCTATAATGAAAACTATGAGAGCTGGTGTTTTAGTTTTAGCGCCATTATTAGCTAAATTTGGAAAAGCTAGAGTGTCTTTGCCAGGTGGCTGCTCTATAGGAGCAAGACCAGTTAATTTACATTTAGATGCATTAAAAAAACTTGGTGCAAAAATTAATGTAAAGAGCGGCTACATTGATGCGAGCGCACCAAAAGGATTATTAGGCGCTAATATTAAATTTCCTATCATTTCGGTGGGTGCAACGGAAAGCATTATCATAGCGGCAGTTCTTGCTAAGGGAGTGACAAAAATTCGTAACGCTGCAATAGAACCAGAGATTATAGATTTAATAAAATTTTTAAATAAATGTGGAGCACAAATAAAGTATAATTCAAAAAGAAAAATCATTATAAAAGGAGTAAAATATTTATATCCAATAAAACACAGGATTATTCCAGACAGAATAGAAGCGGCAACATATGCAATCGCAGCTTTGATAACTAACGGAAAATTATTAATCAAAAATGTTAATAATGATCATTTAGAAAACATATTTAATGTTTTAAAAAAAAGTGGAGCCAAAATTAAAACTTTTAAAGACTCTTTTGTTATTTTTAAAAAGCATCAATTAAAACCATTTAAAATTACTACCAAGCCTTATCCTGGGTTTCCAACCGATATGCAGGCACAGTTTATGTCTCTAGCAACACAGATTAAAGGATCATCAGTAATTAATGAAAAGATATTTGAAAATAGATTTCTTCACGTTTCGGAATTAATGAGAATGGGCGCCGATATAGAAATAAAAAAAAAAAGGCCACAATAAAAGGAATTAATAACTTAAATGGTGCCGAAGTAATGGCTACAGATCTAAGGGCATCTGTAAGTTTAGTTTTGGCAGCTTTATCTGCGAAAGGCACTACAACAATTAATAGGATTTATCATTTAGACAGAGGTTACAGTAAATTAGAAAAAAAACTTAATTTATGCGGCGCTAATGTTAGAAGAGTAAATGACTAACGAAAATATTTCTAAGTTAAAACTTTTGTCAAAAGACATAAAAGACTTGCAGGTTTTTTCAGCTTACTTACAAGACTCAGTAATTGTTACAAATGATATAAAATTTTTACCCAAAACTAAAAAACTTATTTGTGTTTTTAATCGTTTTATGTGGGAAGATGCTGAAAAAGGAATTTTTAGAAAAAATAAAAGAATACGTAGCGCTCTTGTTTTTGATAATGTTTTAAAAGTTAAATCAAAAGGAATTAACCCAAAAAAAAAGTCTAAGATACTAGAGTTTTTGGCGATCAAAACAGAGATTATAGATAATTATTTTGATATAAGATTAATCTTTTCTGGAGATAGTGTTTTATTAGTCAAAGCTGAAGAAATAGATTCGGCTTTAGAAGATTTTGGAAAAATATGGGAAACTAGTTATAAACCAAAGCATAAGATTTAGTATGAAAATTATAAAATTTAATAAGACCAGATTTTTAAAAGATTTAGATTTTATTTCTCGAAATAGAAAATCTAATTTTTCTAATAAAGCTGATATTGTAAAAAAAATTCTTAAGGATGTTAAAACTAAAGGTGATAACGCCGTTGTTTATTATCAAAAAAAATTTGATAAGAGTTCAGTATCAAAAAAAAATATTATATTAAGTAATAAAGAAATTAATAAAGTTATAAAAAATTTAGATGCTTCAGTAAAAAGATCTATTAAACTTGCATTTGTTAGGGTTAAAGAATTTCACAAAAGACAATCAATTAAAGGTTATAAATATTTTGATAAATATAAAAATGAATTAGCTTACAAAGTTTCTCCATTAAATAGAGTTGGAATATACATTCCAGGAGGTACAGCTAGTTATCCAAGCTCGGTTATTATGAACGCAGTTCCAGCAATTGTTGCTGGTGTAAAAAACATAACTCTATGCATGCCAACGCCAAATAATAAAATTAATGCTGGAGTTGTTTATGCAGCTAAAATATGTGGGGTAAAAAAGATTTATAAAATAGGTGGAGCTCAAGCAATAGGTGCTTTTGCTTACGGAACAAATACTGTTACAAAAGTTGATAAAATTGTAGGACCAGGCAACATTTTTGTGACTATAGCAAAAAAAGAAGTTTTTGGTGAAGTAGGTATAGACATGGTTGCAGGACCTTCGGAAATTACAGTAGTTGCAAATGAGGATAATAACTCAACTTTGACAGCTATAGATTTATTATCACAAGCTGAACACGATGAATTATCACAAGCTATATTAGTAACAACAAATTTGAAATTTGGTCTTGAAGTTAAAAGTAAGATTTATAAATTTTTAGATGTTTTGCCTAGAAAACAGATAGCTAAAAAAGCAATTGATAATAATAGTGCAATAATAATTTGTAAAAATTTTAAAGAAGTTGTTAGCGTTTTGAACGATATTGCGCCAGAACACCTTGAAATTATGACCAAAAATAATTCAGTTTTGGCAAAACAAATTAAAAATGCTGGATCAATTTTTTTAGGAGAAAATTCGCCAGAAGCCATAGGAGATTATTTAGCAGGACCAAACCATGTTTTACCAACGGCTGGATCAGCGAGGTTTGCTTCAGGGTTATCTGTTTATGATTTTTATAAAAAAACCTCAGTTATTAAAATGAGTAAACAAGGTCTTGAAAAGATAGGAAGATCAGCTATACACCTAGCAAATTACGAGGGTTTATTTGCTCACTCTCAATCAATTAGAATTAGAATTAGTTAAATATGGCAAAAGAAGAAATGTTGGAGTTTAAAGGACTGGTAACAGAGTTGTTACCCAATGCTATGTTTAGAGTGAAATTAGAAAATAATCATGAAGTGTTAGCTCATACAGCTGGAAAAATGAGAAAAAATAGAATTAGAGTTTTAGCTGGAGATGAGGTTATGGTTGAAGTTACTCCATACGATTTAACTAAAGGCAGGATCATTTTTAGATTTAAATAATGAATGAAACAAAACATAGTTTTGTTTTAGCCACAGCATCCCCAAGAAGAATAGAGCTTCTTAATAATATAAAAATTTTTCCAAAAATTATTTATTCTTCAGACATTAATGAAGATATAAATAGTAAAGAAGATCCTAAAAAATATTGTATTAGAATTGCAAAAAATAAAGCTCTTAAAGCTTTAGAAAAATATCCAGAAGAATTTGTTTTATCAGCAGATACTATAGTCTTTTGTAGTAACAAAATTTTTTTAAAACCAAAAGACAAAGAAGAAGCTAAAGATTTTTTGGCTTTCTTTTCAGGAAGAAAACATAATGTCTTAACATGTGTATGTTTGGCAAAAAAGAATTCAATCAAAGTTAAAAAAGTTATAACAAAAGTTACTTTTAAAAGATTAAATAAGCAGGAGATCGAAGAGTATTTATTAACCAATGAGTGGAAAGATAAAGCCGGGGCTTATGCCATACAAGGTTATGCTGAAAAATTTATTAAACGAATTAATGGCTCGTATTCAAATGTAGTTGGTTTGCCTTTGTTTGAAACTTATAATTTGCTTAATTCACAAGGTTTAATTTAATATTTTAATTGATTAATAAATTGTTTTGTGAAAAAAACATTCCCAGTGGTCTGGTAGCTCAGTTGGTAGAGCAGAGCCCTGAAAAGGCTTGTGTCGCTGGTTCAATTCCAGCTCAGACCACCATTTTTAATTTGCAATTTCATTCTCATATTGATAATCAACCTCTAATTGAAATGATAAAAAAATATATATCTACTCACAGACACCATCCTCATGCTGAGCATGCGCTTAGCTAATAGAATTATATATTTAAAAACAAAATAATATTATAAACAAAAAACATGCAGCTGTAGCTCAGTTGGTTAGAGCGCTGGTTTGTGGAACCAGATGTCGGTGGTTCGAATCCACCCAGCTGTACCAAATTAATGAATAAAAAAATTTTTAAACCTAGCAGTGAATTACCAGCAGGTTTTGTAGACAGACAAGAAGAAGAGTTGTTAGCGAGAGATCTTTTAATATCTAATATTAAAAAGATCATGGCTAAATATGGCTTTCAATATCTTGAAACTCCTAGTTTCGAGTTTACCGATAGTATTGGTAAATTTCTGCCTGATAAAGACAGACCATCAGAGGGAGTTTTTTCTTTCGAAGATGACAAAAAATGGATTTCATTAAGATATGATTTAACAGCTCCACTAGCTAGATATGCAGCGAAAAACTTTAACAATTTACCAAGGCCTTTTAAAAGATATCAACTAGGAACAGTTTGGAGAAATGAAAAGCCGGGTCCTGGAAGATTTAGAGAATTTTTACAATTTGACGCAGACTATATAGGAACAAGTAATTTATTTGCTGATGCTGAGTTATGTTGTTTAATTTCAGAGATTTTAAGTAGCTGTGGTTTAACAAAAAAAGAATTTATAATTAAAATCTCTAATCGTAAATTAACAAAAGGATTACTAGAAAAATTAAAAATTATTGATGAAAATAAACAATCAATAGTATTAAGAGCTATTGATAAATTAGATAGAGTTGGATCAGAGGGTGTTCAATATCTTTTGGGAAAAGGTAGAAAAGATAAGTCTGGAGATTTTACAAAAGGGGCTGAATTAGATGAATCGCAGATTAAAGAAATCATTAATTTTTTAAGCATTAAAGATCTTTCAGATAATAATTTTGAAAAAATGGAAAAGATTGCTGGAGACAACCAAACTATATTAGATGGAGTGAATGAACTTATTTTAATAAAGAAATATTTTTCATTATTAAAATTTGAAAATTTTATCTTTGATCCAACAGTTGTTAGAGGACTTGAATATTATACTGGCCCTATTTTTGAGGCTAATCTTACATTTGGTGTTACAAATAATAAAGGAGAAGAAATTGAATTTGGATCAATAGGGGGCGGAGGAAGGTATGATGATCTTGTAAAACGTTTTAATAATCAAGATTGTCCTTCAACCGGTATTTCAGTTGGTCTTGATCGTCTAATTTATGCAATTCTGCAAAAAAATAAAATTAAAGTAGAAAAACAAACTCCAGTTTTAATATGTGTTTTTGATGAAAAATATATGGATTACTATGTAAAAATTCTAAATTTATTAAGAACAAAAAATATTAGCGCTGAAATTTATTCAGGAAATGCCAATATAAAATCCCAATTAAAATATGCAGACAAAAGAGGATGCAATTACGTCATTCTATGTGGTGATGATGAGGTAAGTAAGAATTCAATTACAATTAAAAATTTAGAAATAGGTAAAAAAATGTCTAATTCTTTAAAAGACAGAGATGATTGGAAAGAATCTTCAGGATCTCAAAAAACAGTAGCTTTAGATCAACTTTTAAATGAGATTAAATAATGAAACAGGGTCTAGAAAAAAAGAAATTAAAAGAAGATCTTTCTAAAAAAATACTAAGTAATTTTAAAAAAAACAAATTTAATTTTACAGACTTAGATCTTTTAATTGATACTAATTTATTAACAGAGCGATCGGGAGAGCAGTTTAAAAAATTTACACTAACTTATAAAGATTTGTTTGGAAAAGAGATTAGTTTGCGTCCAGATTTAACGGTTTCAACAGCATTAAAATATATCCTGGAAAAAAAGAATAAAGAAGAAAAGTATTGTTACTATGGAAGTGCTTATCGATTAGATAAAGAGGGGGATTTAAAAGTTTTCGATCAAATAGGCTGTGAAATTATTAATTCTAACAATAATAAATCAGAAAATATTTTGATTAATTCCATATTAGAACCATTAAAAAAAATTAACAACTTGCAAGTTATATTAGGTGACGTTGGTCTATTTAAAATCTTGATAGACTCATTAGAGCTTCCAGCTAGATGGAAATTGAGATTAGTAAAAAACTTTTCTAGAATAGAATATTTCGAGGATATGTTGAAAAGGTTAGAGACGAATTACGATCTAGATCAAAAAGCAATTAAATTAGATACAAAAAGAATAGAAGATTTAGAAAAATTAGATCCAAACTCTATAATTGGAGGACGAACAGTTTCTGAAATTGTTAAGCGTTTTAATAAAAAGATTAAAGATCCTAGAGATGATTATAAAGGTAAAAAGAATGTTAAAATTATTAGAGATTTTTTAAACATTAATACCTCAATTCAGAAGGCAGAAAGCGCAATATTATTTTTCTTTTCAAAAAATAAATTAAATAATTTATCTATTAAAATTTATTTAAAAAAAATTAGTAAAATTAATAAAGAAATAAGTAAAAAATATTCTATTAATTTCAAAAATAATTTTGGAAGAAATACTGATTATTATTCTGGTGTAGTTTTTTTAGCTTTTACAAAAAAGAAATCCAAAATTATCGAATTAGCACGAGGTGGTGAGTATAACGGCCTGCTTAGAACTCTTGGTTATAGCAAGGATATACAGCAATAGGTGGAGCGATTAATTTAAATGAATTAATAAATTTATAAAATTATGTCTAAAATTAAAATAGGATTGCCTAGCAAAGGAAGGTTAAAAGATGAATCTTTAGCTTTTTTGAAAAGTAAGAAACTAGAGGTGGTAAGTTCTTTTGGAGAAAGAAATTATTTCTTTAATATTAAAAATAATAACGACATAGAAGGCATTTTTTTACATGCCAGAGAAATAATTGAAAGAATTAATGATGGAACTTTAGATATTGGCATTTCAGGGCTTGATCTGCTTAAAGAATTGCCAGATGCTTATTCAGAAAATGTGAAGATTTATAAAAAACTTAATTTTGGTTTTGCTGATTTAGTAGTGGCTATACCAAAAGATTGGTTAGATGTTCAAAATATGGCCGACCTAGAAGAAGTGAGTTTTGAATTTAGAGAAAAATATGGTCGTCGTATGCGTGTTGCAACAAAATATCCAAATTTAACTGAATCCTTTTTCTTATCAAAAGGAGTAAGTCAGTTTCGAGTTGTTCCAAGTTTAGGAGCAACAGAGTCTTATCCATTTACCGGCTCTTCTGAATTGATCGCGGATATAACTTCTACAGGCTCAACTTTAAAAGCAAATAATCTAAGAATTATAAATGATGGTGTTATGTTAAAAAGCTCTGCCTGTATTTTTGTTTCTAAAAAAATTGAGAAAAATAAGTTTTTAAATCTTTTAAAATAGTCAAAAAAAAACCCCGGAATTTTATTCCGGGGTTTTGAATTTATTCTAGAAAGTTTGCTAGAGAGGATGGAATTACATTCCCATTCCGCCCATACCACCCATTCCGCCCATACCACCCATTCCGCCTGGCATTCCACCACCACCTCCACCAGAATTAGAGTTTTTATCGTCGGGTTTATCAGCGATCATTGCTTCAGTTGTAATAAGTAGACCTGCTATAGAAGAAGCGTCTTGAAGAGCTGTTCTAACAACTTTAGTTGGGTCGATAATACCTTTTGCAAACATATCACAATACTCACCACTTTGAGCATCATAACCTTGAGAAGGTTTTTTTGCTTCTAAAAGTTTTCCAACAATTACTGAACCATCAACTCCAGCATTGCTTGTGATTTGTCTGATTGGATATTGTAAAGCTTTTCTGATTATTTCAACACCAGCTTTTTGGTCATCACCTTTTGGTTTTAAATTATTTAGAGCTTCTGAAGCATATAATAATGCACATCCACCACCAACAACAACACCTTCTTGTACAGCTGCTCTAGTAGCATTAAGCGCATCTTCTACTCTATCTTTTCGCTCTTTAACTTCAATTTCTGTAGCGCCGCCAACTTTAATAATAGCAACACCGCCAGCAAGTTTAGCTAATCTTTCTTGTAATTTTTCTTTATCATAATCAGAAGTAGTTTCTTCAACTTGTTTTCTGATTTGACCACATCTTGCTTCTATTTCAGATTTTTTTCCTGCACCATCAACGATAGTTGTATTATCTTTATCAACTCTAATTTTTTTACATTGACCAAGATCTTTTAACTTAACGTTTTCAAGTTTAATACCAAGATCGTCAGATATAACTTGTCCACCAGTTAAGATAGCAATATCTTCTAGCATTGATTTTCTTCTATCACCAAAGCCAGGAGCTTTAACTGCTACGACTTTTAAACCACCTCTTAATTTATTTACAACTAAAGTTGCAAGAGCTTCGCCCTCAATATCTTCAGCAATAATTAAAAATGGTCTGCTAGATTGTACAACCGCTTCCAATAAAGGAACCATAGGCTGCAAGTTAGTTAATTTTTTTTCTGTGATAAAAATTAGTGGATCTTCTAATTCCGCAATCATTTTATCTGCATTAGTAATAAAGTAAGGAGATAGATAACCTCTATCAAATTGCATACCTTCAACTACATCAAGTTCTGTTGAAAGACCTTTTGCCTCTTCAACTGTGATAACACCTTCGTTACCAACTTTTTGCATTGCTTTTGCAATCATGTCTCCAATTTCTTTTTCACCATTTGCAGAGATAGTTCCAACTTGTGCAATTTCTTCACTTGTTTTTACTTTTTTTGAACTTTCTTTAATTCTAGTGATTACAGCTTCTACTGCTAAATCAATTCCTCTCTTTAAATCCATTGGATTCATTCCGGCAGCAACGTATTTGCATCCTTCTCTTGCGATCGCTTGTGCTAAAACAGTTGCGGTTGTTGTTCCATCACCAGCTTCTTCGTTAGTTTTGCTAGCAACTTCTTTAACCATTTGAGCTCCCATATTTTCAAATTTATCTTCAAGCTCAATTTCTTTTGCAACAGTTACTCCATCTTTAGTTATTCTAGGAGCGCCGAATGATTTATCTATAACTACATTTCTTCCTTTTGGTCCTAGTGTTACCTTCACAGCGTTTGCAAGTATGTCAACGCCTCTTAGCATTGCATTTCTTGCATCTGTATCAAATCTTACAATTTTACCTGCCATTTTTTTTTCTCCTTTTTTATATTTTATTTATTTTTTTTTAGACATGATGCCCATGATGTCAGACTCTTTCATGATGCTATATTCCACGCCGTCAATTTTAACTTCAGTTCCTGACCATTTTCCAAATAGAACAAGGTCTCCAACTTTAACTTCCATTGGTAAAATTTTTCCATCTTCAGTTTTTGCTCCAGGACCAACAGCAATAATTTTTCCTTCTGAAGGTTTTTCTTTTGCTGTATCCGGTATAATTATTCCACCTGCTGTTTTTTCTTCTCCATCCAAAGGCTGAACAAGAACGCGATCGTGTAAAGGTCTAAAGTTCATTAATTTAATTCTCCGTAAAATTAGTTGTTAATCAAAATATAACTTCGTACAACAATGTACCTGACGCTATATGATGATTGATCTATTAAATTTCAAGGGGTGCATAGTACAATAAAATAGCAAAAACACTATATTTTATTAGTTTTTTTTAACCTGATTTATATGGAAGATCTAAAATTATACTTTATAAAGTATTGCTCCTATGACCCTAAATAAAGACTTGGCTAAAGATCAAACACAAAAAAACAATTATACACCTAATGATCTAGAGGCATTCTGGATGCCTTTTACTGCCAACCAAGATTTTAAAGCAGATCCAAGAATAGTCTCAAAATCTAAAGGCATGTACTATTACACTCCAAACGGAGATAAAGTTTTAGACGCAGTTGCAGGTTTATGGTGTTGCAATGCGGGACATAATAGAGATGAAATTGTAAAAGCAATTCAGGAACAAGCCGCTGAATTAGATTTTGTTCCTTCTTTCCAAGCAGGTCATTACAAAGCTTTTGAATTAAGCAATAAGTTAACAGATATTTCGCCAGAAAATTTAAACCACGTTTTTTATAGCAATTCTGGTTCAGAGGCGGTTGAAACAGCTTTAAAAATCGCTTTAGCCTATTTTCGGGCAATTGGACAGCCATCAAAAAGAATCTTAATAGGTCGCGAAAGAGGTTATCACGGAACAGGTTTTGGAGGATTGTCAGTTGGAGGAATGGTTAATAATAAGAAACAAATCGAAAGATTTCTGCCGGAAGTTTATCATCTTCCACATACACATAATCTTGAACATAATTCATATTCTAAAGGACAGCCAGCATGGGGAGCCCATTTAGCTGATGATTTGTTAAAACAAATTGAAAAACATGGAGCAGCGAACATTGCGGCAGTTATTGTTGAACCAGTTGCTGGCTCAACAGGAGTTTTAATTCCACCAATTGGTTATTTGGAAAAACTGAGAAAAATTTGTACTGATAACGATATAATTCTAATATTTGATGAAGTAATTACTGGCTTTGGAAGATTAGGAAAACCATTTGCTGCAGATTTTTTTAATATTGAACCTGACTTAATGGCCATAGCTAAAGGATTGACTAGCGGAACTGTGCCAATGGCCGCAACTTTTGTTTCAGATAAAATTTATAAAACTTTTATGCAAGGAGATCCTAAAGTTATTGAATTTTTTCATGGATACACTTATTCAGCGCATCCATTAGCTTGTGCAGCAGCAATAGCAACTCTTGATGTTTATAAAAAAGATAATTTATTAAATAGAGCTTCTGAAATTGCTAAATATTGGGAAGATGCCCTGCATTCATTAAAAGGAACTAAACATGTAATAGATATAAGAAATCTAGGATTGATAGGAGCAATAGAATTAGAACCTATTCCAGAGAAACCATCCAGAAGAGCTTATAACTGTCTCTTATACACATCTCCGAGCCCACGAGACCAGAGAGGATCTCGTATGCCGTCTTC
>OFQT01000031.1_pt1 | contig 18045 bp, 18 predicted proteins | sample 1542931 | NCBI WGS metagenome assembly OFQT01 (sample SAMN05442511, study PRJEB24371) | freshwater metagenome | isolation source: Freshwater Lake | place: Canada: Niagara | collected 2012-08-09 | reverse complement strand
GCATACATATGAAGAGAATATCTAAAAAGTTTTAAGTTGTCTATACAACTATTTGATTAGTACCAATCGAAAGCCCTATATTGAAGTTTAAATCTTTAAAAAGTAGAGGCATTTTTGCAATTTTTAGATTGCTTAGATTTCAATAATCACATCAGCGCTAGCAACTGTTGTTTGAACTAATTCTGCATTAATTTCATCACTACCATGTGCCCACTTATGTGCAGATTCTGGATCTTTTCCAAACATCTCATGGCGCTTAGTTAATCTTTCAAGTCGTAATTCATCATTGACTTTTACATACCAAACTTCAGATAACTCTTTTTTAACCGATTCCCAGCCACCTTTTTCTAATAGTAAGTAGTTTCCCTCTGTAATAACTAATCGGGTATTTTTAAGTACAACTCCATCTGCTGCATATGACTCTTCAATCTCGCGATGAAAAATTGGATAGTAAATATCTTTATCCGTATCTAGATTAATTCGGCGAAGTAAGCTAACAAATCCATCAGAATCAAATGTATTAAAAGCACCTTTACTGTCAGATAAATTTAGCCGCTGCAATTGCTTATTGCTTAAGTGATACCCATCCATTGGTACTAAAGCAGTTAAACCTGGCTCTAGATTATTAATTAAATAAGAAGTAAGTGTAGATTTTCCAGCTCCAGGTTTTCCAATTACACCAATTAATACACGCTTTTCACCTGACGCTAGCTCTTTAGCTCTAGCCAAGGCTTGATCTAAGCTAGTTAGTAATTTAGGCATACAAGATTATAATTTAATTAAAATCCAATATCACTTAGTGACTTAGATAGTAACTCTAATCCTAGACGCGCATCAAACTCTGAAATATTACATGGTGGCACCATATGAATTCGATTAAAGTTATTAAATGGCATTAAGCCATTCTTCTTACAAGTTGCCACAATCTCATTCATCTTTGGACTAGATGCACCATAAGGAGCAAGAGGCTCGCGTGTATTACGATCGGTAACCATATCTATTCCCCAGAAAACACCAGCGCCGCGAATGTCGCCCATTACCTGATGCTTCTTTGCTAACTCATGAAGTCCAGGACCAAGTATTTTTTCTCCAATGACAGCAGCGTTTTCCACCATTTTTTCACTCTTCATTACATCAATAGTTGCAACAGCTGTTGCGCAAGCAAGTGGATGACCAGAGTAAGTAAGCCCGCCCGGAAATACCTGTTCGTCAAAGCTTTTAGCAATTGGTTCAGATATAACTACTCCACCTAATGGCACATAACCAGAGGTAACACCCTTTGCAAAGACAATTAAGTCAGGGATAGATTTTGAGTGCTGATATGCAAACCATTTACCAGTTCTACCAAAACCAGCCATTACTTCATCGGCTATCCATAAAATTCCATACTTATCACAAAGTGCTCGTATTCCATCTAAGTAACCTGCAGGTGGGATTAATACTCCGGCTGTTCCTGGTACTGATTCAATTAATATGGCTGCAATTGTTTTTGGTCCTTCAAAAATTATTGTTTGCTCTAAATGCTCAAGTGCACGCTGACATTCTTGTTCCTGACTAGTTGCCCAAAATGGTGAGCGATAAAGATATGGACCCCAAAAATGCACATGCCCATATCCAAATTCATTTGGAAATCTTCTTGGATCCCCTGTTGCATTAATCGCTGAACCAGTATTGCCATGGTAGGAGCGATAAGTAGAAAGAATCTTATGTTTATGAGTATGTAGTCTTGCCATTCTAACTGCGTTCTCTACCCCATCAGCTCCTGCATTAGTGAAGAAAACTTTTTTAAAACTATCACCTGATACTTCAATAATTCTTTTAGCAGCTTCATTACGTGCTTCATTTGCATGCTGTGGGGCAATTGTTGTCAAAATATCAGCTTGTGCCTTAATTGCTTCAATAACTTTTGGATGTTGATGGCCAATATTTGTAAAGACAAGCTGGCATGAAAAGTCTAAATATTTTTTACCTGTGAAATCCCAAAAATAAGAACCAGCTCCCCCAGCAATAGCCATTGGTGCAATCTGTGCTTGCGCTGACCAAGAGTGAAAAACGTTTGCCCGATCATCAGCAAATACTTTCGCTGCCTTATCTGGATCATTTTTAGGGCTACTCACAGCACTCCAATTTCTCAATAAAGTTTCTTAGTGGTGGTCAATCTAAGCACTTATGCGCACTTTTTCCTAGGCAGGCGGTATTGGTCATAGTAAAATCTCAAGTATTGTTGGGATATGAAAACTGTTTCCCACTGGATTAATGGCTCACTAACTACTGATAAGGCAGCGCAGGTGGGTGAGATATTTAATCCAGCAACTGGAAAAATTTCTGGCACAGTAAATTTTGCTGACCTTGCAACTGTAGATAAAGCTGTACAGGCAGCAAGTTCTGCCTTTGATTCTTGGCGACATAGTTCCCTTACAAAACGCACGCAGGTTTTATTCGCATTTCGTGAGTTAGTTAATAAGAATAAAGAAAAAATAGCTGAATTAATAACTGCAGAGCATGGAAAAGTTTTAAGCGATGCTCAAGGTGAGGTAACTAGAGGACTTGAAGTAGTTGAATTTGCATGTGGCATACCTCATCTACTTAAAGGTGGTTTTTCAGAAGAGGTATCAACTGGTGTGGATGTTTATTCAATCCGCCAACCACTTGGACCAGTTGCGATAATTTCACCATTTAATTTTCCAGCAATGGTGCCAATGTGGTTTTTTCCAATTGCAATTGCTTGTGGAAATACTGTAATTGTTAAGCCATCAGAAAAAGATCCGAGCACAATTATGTTTATTGCTAATCTTCTAAAAGAGGCCGGGCTACCTGATGGTGTATTTAATGTAGTTCATGGCGACAAGGTTGCAGTTGACGCACTTCTTACCCACCCAGGTATTAAATCAATTTCATTTGTTGGTTCAACTTCAATTGCAAAGTATGTATATGAGAATGGCACAAAAGCTGGAAAGCGAGTGCAGGCGTTAGGTGGAGCAAAAAATCACATGATTGTCCTACCTGATGCTGATCTAGAATTGGCAGCAGATGCTGCAATAAACGCCGGCTTTGGTTCAGCTGGTGAGCGATGCATGGCAATCTCAGCAATTATTGCGGTAGAACCAATCGCGGATCAGTTAATTGAAAAAATTAAAGTCAGGGCATTAAAGATTAAAACAGGTGATGGCACAACTAATGCTGATATGGGACCACTGGTAACAAAGGTTCATCGCGACAAAGTTGCTTCCTATATAAATGCTGGCGAGAAGGATGGCGCAACGGTTGTAGTTGACGGGCGAAATGTTGAAATGGCCGGTGATGGATTTTGGCTAGGGCCAACCTTATTTGATCATGTAAAGCCTGATATGAGCATTTATTTAGAGGAGATATTTGGCCCAGTCCTAAGTGTTATTCGGGTTAAAACTTATGATGAGGCGCTTAAGTTAGTAAATGATCATCAATATGGAAATGGAACTGCAATATTTACTAATGATGGTGGCGCAGCTAGAAGGTTTCAAAATGAGGTAGAAGTTGGAATGGTTGGAATAAATGTTCCTATTCCAGTACCAATGGCTTACTTTTCATTTGGTGGCTGGAAGAACTCGTTATTCGGTGATTCACATGCACATGGAACTGAGGGTGTTCACTTCTTTACGCGAGGAAAAGTTGTTACATCTCGCTGGTTAGATCCAAGCCATGGTGGAATTAATTTAGGATTTCCGCAAAATACCTAATTTATCCGCGTAATGTTTTTGCAAGCTCCCTAAAGTCATTAACCATAAAATCAACCTCTTCTTGACCATGAGCAAGGCTGATTAACCATTGTTCATCTAATCCAGGCGGCGTCATAATTCCATGATTTAGTGACCATAAAAATGATAACTCTGCTATTTGAAAATCAGTCGCTTTATAATCTCGGTAGTTGCGAACTGGCTTATCAGACCAAGTAACACACCCCTTTACGCCAAAACCGACAGTATGAGCTGGTAATTCAAACTCATTAATTATTTCTTGAATGCGAGTTAGTGCTTGAATATTTAATGACTCCGCTTTTTCAAGAGCTTCTGGTGTACAAACTTTATCTACTGCTCTTACTGCAGCCATTGCCATGATGTGTCCATTAAATGTTCCAAGGTGTGGCATGCGTCCATCAGTTACTGGTTGCATAAATTCAGCCTTACCACCAAAAGCTGCAAGTGGAATTCCGCCACCAATTGATTTAGCCATACAAATCAAATCTGGGATTACGCCCAAACGTTGCGCAGCACCTTGTGGTCCTGCTGTTAAACCAGTCTTAACTTCATCAAAAATTAAAACGATTTTGTATTGATCACATAGTGATCTAACTGCTTCTAAATAACCCTCATCAGGTAAAACTATTCCAATATTTTCTAAAACTGGCTCCACAATAAAACAAGCAATTGTTTTGGCATGTTTACTAAATACATTCTCTAAAGCTTGAATGTTGTTAAATGGCACAACATATGACTCACCGGGCACTGATGCGTTTCCAATAACTGAGTTAGGTGAATCAGCTGGTCCGGCTTTTTCTAAGGAAGGCTTGGTAGAGACCATCAGCGCATCACCACTTCCGTGGTAGCCACCTTCAACCTTTACCACTCCCTCTTTACCTGTGTATGCACGAGCAGTTCTAACTGCATACATAGTTGATTCAGTTCCTGAGTTGGTAAAACGTATTTGTTCAATTCCAAATCTTCGACATAGTCGCTCAGCAGCATCTCTAGAGATTGGAGATGGAGCGGTATATAAAGTTCCAACATCAAGTGATGCTCGAACCTCAGAGACAACCTCTGGATTTAGGTGACCTACCAACATTGAACCAAAGCCCATGGATAGATCAAGCATCTTGCGCCCATCCACATCAGTCATCCATGCACCCTTAGCGGACGCAATTGAGATTGGATAAGGATCAAATGATTGGAAGGTTGAATGCGCTCCCAATGGAATGTTTTGTACAGCTAATTGATACTCAAGACCTGAACTAAGTAATTTTGTTTTATATAAATCTAATTGTTGCTGTAAAAGTTTTTCTAATCTTGCGCTATCTAGTGGCTTTGAATGTGTTGGAACTGAGCGAAATGTTTGAGGATGATGCGTTTGGGTTTTCACTGCGGCTTTGTACTTAACATGGTTCTAAATGAACCGAAATTAAAGAACACTCTCCTAGTCTAAGTTTGTTACTTCCTGAGTTTAACAGAGTAATAATTTAAATCAACTATTGTGATTCATGCGTAGATTATTGTGATTATAAAATTATTGTGACTTTTCATACATGCGAAATCAGCCATAATTAAACTCTCATTTAAAACTTCAGGGGTTGAATTTTAAGCATAAATAACTGCTAAATTTATTACAGGTATGATCTACCAATGGTAAATAAGCGCGTTGACTTAACCCCAGTTCAAATTGAACATTTAAAAAGTTTAGTAACTGGCTTGGTATCAACTAATGAAACTGTGCTTGATCAACACGGTAGAGATGAATCTGCAATCCCACCAGTTAGGCCATCTGCAGTTGTTATGCCGCAAAACACTGAAGAGGTTGCAAAAGTTTTAGCTTATTGCAATGCAGAAAAAATTCCAGTAGTTGCATTTGGTGCTGGCTCCTCACTTGAGGGCCATGTACTTCCATTATTTGGTGGCATCTCACTTGATTTAACCCAAATGAATAAAATAATTGAAATAAGAGCAGATGACTTAATTGTAAGAGTTCAACCTGGCGTGCATAGAATGGCGTTAAACGAAAAATTGGCAAGTTCTGGTTTATTTTTCTCAGTTGATCCAGGAGCTGATGCGACATTAGGTGGCATGGCTTCAACTGGCGCTGCTGGCACAACCACAGTTCGCTATGGATCTATGCGAGATAATGTTTTGGCAATGACAGCGGTAATGGCAGATGGAACAATTTTTAATACAGGACGTGAAACTAGAAAATTATCAGCAGGTTATGATCTAACTAGATTATTAGTTGGCTCAGAAGGAACACTTGCTGTTATCACTGAATTAACACTTCGGATATTTGGAATCCCTGAGAAAATGGCGGCTGCAATAGTTAGATTTGATACCTTAGCCGATGGCGTTAATGCAGCAACTGCAATTGTTAGATCTGGTATCTCCATCGCAAGGTGTGAGTTTTTAGATGCAAAGTGCATTAAAAATGTTAACGCTCATGATGGACTCACACTTACCGAGATGCCAACTCTATTTTTTGAGTTCCATGGTTCACCAGCTGGTGTGGCAGAGGATGCTCAGTCAGTTAAAGAAATCGTTGAAGATTTTGGTGGATCAGAGTTTGAATGGACAAGTGATGAAGGCGCCCGTCGTAAATTATGGCAAGCACGACATAATGCTTATTGGGCAGGAATAGCAGCTAATCCAGGAAAGCGCGCAGTTAGTACAGATGCAGCTGTACCACTTTCTAAACTTGCAGAGGCTGTAGCAATTGCAGATCAAATCCTTGCTAAACATCCATACCCATATTCGATTTTAGGACATGTAGCTGATGCAAATTTTCATTGCTTTGTTGTAACAGATCCAACAAAACCAGAGGAGTTAGAGGATGTACGCCACATAACCCATGAGATAACTATGAAGATGATTGAAATGGGTGGCACGTGCACGGGTGAACACGGAATTGGCTCAGGGAAAATTCAGGCTTTAATTGAAGAAACTGGGGCACCAGCAGTTAATATTATGCGATCAATTAAACTAACGTTAGATCCAAATAACATATTAAATCCTGGAAAGGTATTTAACTAAGTGAGCGCTACCGTCTGGGAAGTAACGATTGCCGTTTTACTAGCTGTTCTAGCCTTTGATTTAGCACTAGCTGTAATTAGACGCAACAAAGAGACATCTATTAAAGAAGCAACTGCCTGGACAGTTTTTTATGTTAGCGCTGCAATTGCATTTGGTTACTCCCTAGGAGTTTGGAACACCACACAAGCTAGAAGTGAGTTTTTTGCTGGTTGGATCACTGAATACTCCCTATCTATTGATAATTTATTTATATTTATTCTAATTCTTGCTCGGTTTCAGATTGATAAAACAAAGCAGCAATTAGTTTTATTAGTTGGAATAGTCATGGCACTTATTTTAAGAGGAATATTTATTGCTCTCGGCTCTGCTGCTATTTCAAGATATACCTGGATATTTTTCATATTTGGTGCTTTCTTACTTTATACAGCCTTTAAATTAATTAATGAGTCTGGTGAAAAAGAATGGAAAGAGGGCAAGTTAATTACCTGGTTTAGAAATAAAGGTGCCTCCCCACTAGCAATTGTTTTAGTGGCAATTGCGGTTACAGATTTAATATTTGCATTGGATTCAATCCCAGCGATATTTGGATTAACTAAAGATCCATACATTGTTTTTACCGCAAATGCATTTGCATTAATGGGACTTCGTCAGCTTTACTTTTTAATCGGTGGCTTAATGTCTAGATTAATTTATCTAACAAAGGGCCTTTCGATCGTACTAGGATTTATAGGTATTAAATTAATTATTGAAGCGTTCCACGGTGTTGGAATCCATGATTTATTTGGTCTTCACATCCCAGAAATCTCGTTGCCATTCTCACTCACATTCATTATTGGCACGCTTACGATTACAGCAATCGCAAGTCTGGTCGTAAGTTCTAAATCAAAGGTGGCAGAATAGCCCTCATGAATGAGGGTGGTAATAAGATTCAAGTTTTTGAGCCTCATCGCTCATCTCTTCCCCCACTTAAACCGTATTTCCGAGATTTTTGGCGCCGGCGCGAATTTGCTACTGAGTTATCAAAATTTTCCGATAAGGCTGAATATCTGGATTCAAAACTTGGAAAAGTTTGGTTAGTTTTAAATCCATTATTCCTAGCTGTTATTTATTTTTTACTTGTAACAATTATTCAAGGTGGTAGAGGCCAGGGTGGTGGATTTACAACCTTGTGCCACATATTAATTGGTTTATTTACCTTCTATTTTGCACAAAACTGTATCCTCTTAGGTGCGCAGTCAATTACATCAGGTGGAAGTCTAATTTTAAATCAAGCATTCCCAAGATCACTACTACCGTTATCTAGTGCGATAAGTGCAGCAAAGCAGTTTCTTCCAACAATACCTATCTATGTTTTAATAGTACTTGGTGGGAAAATATTTTTAAATGATACTTCACTACCAGGACTTTCCTTGAACTATTTGTTACTACCAATTCTTTTTTTACTTTTAGTAATAACTAGTTTTGGATTATCACTTTTATTTGCCGCCCTAAATGTTTATTTTAGAGATACAACTAAGCTGCTCTCCTACATCATGCGAATTTGGCTTTATGCCTCACCAATTCTCTGGCAGCCAGAAATGTTAAATGCCAGCTACCGGGCAATTCTTTATATAAATCCCCTGGGGCCGATTTTGTCTGCAAACTCTAGAATTTGGATAGATGGGCAACTACCAACCTTGGCTCAATTAATAGGTTGCATAAGTTGGGCTCTTATTACATTTTTAATGGGTTCATACTTTTTCATATCAAGGGAGCGTGACTTTGCTGTCCGAATCTAAATCACTACCAGATAACCTCGCAATTAGAATTAATGATCTGTCTATAAGTTATAAAATAAATGTTGAGTCTAAAAAAACTTTAAAGAATGCGATCATGCGTGCTAGTAAAGGTGAGCGAGTAAGAACTAGAACGGTCGAAGCGGTTAAAAATCTAAGTTTAGATATTCCTCATGGTTCTGTTGTTGGAATTGTTGGCGCAAATGGTGCTGGAAAATCAACATTAATGAGATCAATTGCAGGCATATTGCCGCCAACTAGTGGAAAAATAACTGTTAATGGCAGAATCTCTACTCTGCTAGCTCTAGGAGTTGGCTTTAATAAAGCTTTATCGGGCCGCGATAATATTATTTTAGGTGGTTTAGCAGCTGGTATGAGCAAAGCTGAAATCCAGTCACAAACAGATTCCATAGCTGAGTTTGCGGATTTACCAGAAGGATTTATTGATATGCCAGTTCGAACTTATAGCAATGGAATGTATTCTCGAGTTGCATTTGCAGTTGCAGTAAATATGACACCTGATATTTTATTATTAGATGAGGCACTCTCAGCGGGGGATGCAGCATTTAAAGAAAAATCCTTTAATCGAATGCGCCAGCTTTGCGCAGAGGCAAGAACTATATTAATAGTCTCACATGCTCTTTCATCCTTAAATGAATTATGTGATCGAGCAATTTGGCTACATAAAGGTAAAATGCTCGCTTCAGGAAAACCAGAAGATATTACTGAGCAATACTTAAAGTTTTTAAATGTTGGGGAATTACCCTCAAGTTATGAAGATTTATAAAGGTATTACAAAAAACACTGCTGTAATTAAGGCTGCTAACGCAACAGATTTAATTAAAATTAGCGCCGCTGTTTTTCTATCTGCCGTGCGGTCGGCAGCAGATCCAACTTTTGAAATCTTTCCTAACCGATCAAAATTAAATGTGCCAGCTAGGCCGTATGCAAGGCAGAACTTTGATCTAGACTGAATAAAACCAACTGAAAAAATCATCGCAGGAATAAACACCGATAAACGGGCAGATTTATTTTGATCTGTTGCTAAAAGAGTTGTTATAGAAAATATTGTTAAGAAAAGACCAAATAGAGCTACTGCTTGCCTGCGTCTTATTTCTCCAGTACCAATATTGCAACTGCCGGGAATGTACTCACTACTCAATTAAGCGTCTTCTCGCTCTTCTTCATCACTCCACACTTCGTATTCATCACTTTCGGTGCGGGCTAACCAATTAAACAAAGTTTTGATCGCGCCAAAAGCAACTAACACACCAGCAAATAGTGCTATCAGTCTTTTAAAGGCTTTGATCATGGGATAAATCTACTCTTTATTTATCGACGGTGCTTACTAAAAACCTTCTGAGGCCAGTTTTTTAAGTGAATTCCCAGTAAGGCGAAAGACTGTCCACTCGTCCATAGGTTGGGCCCCAAGTGATTTATAGAAATCAATTGCTAGATCATTCCAATCAAGAACCCACCACTGAAATCTTGGGTAACCCTTTTCAATACAAATCTGTGCCAGCCTTACAAGTAATGCCTTGCCGTGGCCGCTGCCTCGATACTTTGGGTCAACAAATAGATCCTCTAAATACATACCGTGCTTGCCCAACCAGGTTGAGTAATTTAGGTGCCAGATTGCAATACCAGTTACTACTCCGTCTAATTCAGAAAGCAGACAGTAGACCTGTGGGTTTACGCCAAAAAATGATTGCTCTAAATCAGTAGTTGAAAGAAGCACCTCATTTGGTGCCTTTTCATACTCGGCAAGGGCGTGAATAAATCGAAATATATCTGCCAGATCACCGGCTGTGGCAGGTCGAATTACTACTGACATTTAGCTAATTTTTGCGGCAGCTAATGCAGATTTAATATCTGACCATAAATCATCAACATTTTCGATTCCAACTGAAAAACGAACTAGATTCTCTGGAATTGTTTCACTCTCAGTCGCCCACCTACGCCGGCGCTCCCAAATAGATTCAACACCACCTAAAGAGGTTGCATTGGTAATTAATTTAGCTGAATCACACATTAGATCAACCTGATCAGGGGTTCCAATTGGCTCAAATGAAATCATTGCGCCAAAACCTTTCATAAATGATTTTGCTAGTGCGTGATTTGGATCGCTAGCCAAGCCTGGATAGCGAACTTTGCTAACCCTAGGATCATTAGCTAATCGCTTAGCAAGTTCTAGTGCATTTTCTTGCGAGCGTTGCATACGAATAGCAAATGTTCTAATTCCGCGAAGTGCAAGCCAAGCTTCAAATGGACCAGCAATTGCGCCACCATATTTTCGAGCCTGCTCTAGGCTTGAATAAAGTTCTGAATCTTTCGTACTAAGTGAACCTAAAAGTACATCACTATGACCAGATAAATATTTAGTTACAGAATGCATACAAATATCTGCGCCCATTGCTAGTGGATTTTGATTCATTGGAGTTGCAAAAGTGTTATCGATAGATACCAAACAACTAGAATCTTTTGCAAAATTAATTAATTGTGGCAAATCTGCTACATCAAGTAATGGATTTACAGGTGATTCTAAGTGAACTATTTTTGCACCTGGTATAGCAGCTAATACTTCTTTGGTATTAGCAACATCTACAAACCTAACTGTAAGTTTTCCATTATCATGTAGATTTTTTAACAAAGTAGTCGTTCCTTGATAACCATTTTTTGCTGCAACAATTATTGCCTTACTTGGTAATATTGAAAGTATGGCGCCAATTGCTGCCATGCCAGATGAGAAGATTAAAGTTTTTCCACCTTCAAGGGATGAGATTGCATCTTCTAGTGCACTCCATGTTTCGTTACCAGATCTTGCATAACCAATTGGGCCACCAGTATGAAAAGTTGAATTAAGTGCAATAGGTGGATTAAGACCGCCGTCTGGTTTTTTAACTGGCCTACCTACAGAAACAACCTTAGATTCGGTAGTTAACTTTTCCCAATCATTATCGTTACTCATAGGTTAGAGCCTAACTCATTAAGGTGTAACTAGTTTTTCGATTCCAGCACTAGCGCTACCGAATTAATACACCATCTTTGATCGGTTGGGACCGCATATCCTTCACCCGTAAAGACATGGCCAAGGTGTGAGCCACAGCCTGCGCACCTAACCTCGGTTCTAACTCTTGGGAAAAGTGAGCGATCTTCAATTAGTTCAACTGCATCATTTTCTGTTGGTGCATAAAATGAAGGCCACCCGCAACCAGAATGAAACTTTGTCTCTGATCTAAATAGTTCCGCGCTACATGCCTTGCACTTATAGACCCCAATTATTTCGCTATCGGTGTATTCACCGGTGAAGGCAGTTTCAGTTGCAGCTTTTCTAAGCACAGCATATGAAAGTGGGTCAACTCGTTTTTTTAATTCATCCTCATCAACTTTAATTGGGTAGGGATTCCCACTGGAATTAATCGGTGTTATTTCATTCATTAGTGCTAGATGTCAGCAGTGGGTAAGCGACACCAGTTGATGAATGACAGTCATAACCATTTGGATTCTTAATTAAGTATTTCTGGTGATACTCCTCAGCTAACCAATAAGTAATACCAGAGGCTGGTGAAATTTGTGTAACAATTTTATCCATACCGTTTTTAGTTAACTCTGTTTGGTAAATACTTTTACTTTCAAGTGTTTTATCCATTTGCTGAGCAGAAGTAGTAAATATTGCAGAGCGATATTGGCTACCAATATCTCCACCTTGCTTATTCAGTGAAGTTGGATCATGCATTACCCAAAACTCAGCTAGTAATCTCTCATAAGAGATCTGATCTGGATCATAAATAACTTCTACTATCTCAGCATGATTTGTCATACCAGTACAAACTTCTTTATATGTTGGATCAGGCTTATTACCGCCCATATATCCGACTGAAGTTTGAATAACTCCGGCTAATTGCCAAAATCTTCGCTCTGCTCCCCAAAAACATCCAGTTGCAAAATATGCAGTGTGGCTCATTTGCTAATTCTCTCTTATAAATTAAATGTGTGCAATCTCAAAAGTACTTGAAAAATATTGCTATATAAGCAACTGATAACCTTTGATCTGTTGGCTGTTAATTCAGCCCCCGTAGCTCAGGGGATAGAGCACCGCCCTCCGGAGGCGGGTGCGCAGGTTCAAATCCTGCCGGGGGCACATCTTTACTCATAATGAGATGAATTCTAAAAATTTTTATACTTCACATCAAAATATCCTTGTGTATTAATTAAATTAAGGAGAGAATACCCAGGTAAATCTGGTTTTTAACAAATCTACTTTTTTCATGAAGGAGTTGACTGCCCTATGGATTGGCGACATGAAGCTGCTTGTCGCGAAGAAGATCCAGAGGTTTTCTTTCCAGTCGGCAACACCGGTCCTGCATTAGCTCAAATTGAAGAGGCTAAAAAGATTTGTAATAGATGTTCGGTTAAAGATCCATGCCTTGCTTGGGCACTTGAAAGTGGTCAAGATGCTGGTGTTTGGGGAGGCTTATCTGAAGATGAGCGACGTGCTATGAAACGTAGAGCGGCTCGTAATCGAGCTCGGCAGATCGAGAATCAAAACTCATTTTAATTAGCTTGAAAAGTTACTTCACCTTTTGTTAAATCACCATCTCTAAATAATTTTATACTTCCATTTAATTCATTTTTAGTAAGAGTATTAGCAATCTGAAGACCTAAATTAGCAGATTTCTCTAGATTAAAATCATTGGGTAAGCCAGCTCCGTTATCGCAAACTGCGACTGTGTAAGTATTACCACTTTTTGCTATCTCAACACTTAACTTATCCCCCACTTCACTTAAACCATGCTCAAGTGAGTTATGAATTAATTCAGTTACTACTAAGGATAAAGCAGTTGCGACTTTAGAATCAAAAGCTCCAAAACTGCCTACTTTTGTGAAGTTAATTTTCCTTGGGTTTAGCTCAATTGAGTTCTTAACTATCTGATCAAAAACTTGATCAAACTCCACTGACTCAGTTGATTGATTAGATAAAGTTTCATGAACTAGTGCAATAGAAGCAACTCTTCTTACCGCCTCTGATAGCGCAGCACTGGCCACTGGATCTTCCACCCGCCTAGATTGCAGGCGCAGTAGTGCTGAGACTGTTTGTAGATTGTTTTTAACTCGATGATGAATCTCTTTAATTGTTGCATCCTTAGTAATTAATGCTCGATCGCGATTTCGTAACTCAGTAATATTGTGTAGTAAAACGATTGCACCAATTCGATCTCCCGCCTCAATTAATGGGATTACTAAAATATCAAGTACGCCATCAGTACTTTCATACTCTGCTCTGCGCAAGAACTTTCCACTAAGTAATGTTTGCCAAGATTCATCAGTTGGTTGCGTATTACCTTTAGCAAGGCTTGCAAATACCTCACCTAGATTTTGCTTCTCAACCTCACTTTGATAGCCAACTCTAGATAATGCTGAGCGTGCATTTGGGCTTGCGAAAAAAATTATTCCATTTGCATCTAACCTAATTAATCCATCCCCAACTCTGGGGGTTGACTCAGAGTTATAAATACTATTACGAATTGGAAAACTACCTTCTGCAACCATCCGAAATATTTTGTGAGCAATTTCGCGATAATTTAATTCAAGCTTAGATGGAAGCCGCATTAGATCTGCATTCCGGTGCCTTGATATAACAGCTAAAGTTTTACCTTCAAAAATGACTGGCACACTTTCTTCTTTAATCATTATCTCGCCAACAAGTTCTGGCGCAGTATCTCTTACTATTTCACCTTCTGATAAAGCTTGATCAATCTTTGGTCTTATTCCCCAATCAATTGTCGATCCAATTAAATCATTGCTAAAAACAGTAGCGGCAGTAGTTGGCCGTATTTGTGCGATTGCTATGTAGCCAACTGGCCAAGATTTTTCATCTTTTCTAATTGGTAGCCATAAAACTAAATCTGCAAAAGATAAATCTGCTAGCAAACGCCACTCGGCAACTAATTGCTCAAGATGTTCAACTTGATCAGGGGTTAGTTTTGAGTTATCTGCGATTAACTCGATGAAGGTGGCCATGGGCCAATGGTAGAGGTAGTACTACTTTTGAAGAAGTTAGCAAAAAAATATAGGTTCGTACTTAATTGAGTTTACTTTAAGCCTGTCCGTGACACCTTTTATATTTTTTACCAGAACCACATGGACAAGGTGCGTTTTTAGAAGTTCCACCTGCTGGCGTAGGTTCGATTTCAGCAGCGGAATATTGAAGTTGAGCAACTGGTGCAGGTGTTGGGGTAAGTCCCTTAGCACCGACTTGATCACCTTCAACTTGTACCTCTGCATTAAATAAGTAACTAACTAACTCTTCTTTAATTGCGTCCATCATTGCTGAGAATAAATCAAAGCCTTCTCGCTGGTACTCAACAAGTGGATCTCGCTGCGCCATAGCGCGTAAACCAATTCCTTCTTGCAGGTAATCCATTTCATAAAGATGCTCTCGCCATTTACGATCTAATACAGATAGTAATATTTTTCGCTCAAGCTCTCGCATTACTGTTGAAGTAAGTTCACTCTCTCGTTTCTCGTAAGCTAAATTAGCTTCAGTTAAGATCCGATCAAGTAAGAAATCACTATCTAAAGATGAGGCTCCACCGATTTCATTTAATAACTCTTCTGCAGTAAATGAGATCGGAAATAAGCCTTTTAGAGCTGCCCATAGAGTTTCTAGATCCCAATCTTCGGCCACACCGGTTGCAGTTGCAGAATCAACGTAGGCGGTGACAGTTTCATCTAAAAATTTACGTACTAAGTCTTTAATATCAGCACCTTCAAGTACTTCACGGCGCTCTGAGTAAACAACCTCTCGCTGTTTATTCATTACATCGTCATACTTTAAAACATTCTTACGCATTTCAAAGTTTAGTGATTCAACCTGAGTCTGTGCGGATTTAATTGCATTACTAACAATTTTTGATTCCAGTGGAGTCTCCTCCGGCATACCAGCTGCTCCTAAGAATCGCTCAACTAATCCAGAGTTAAATCTGCGCATTAATTCATCTTGTAAAGATAAATAAAATCTTGACTCACCAGGATCTCCTTGGCGGCCAGATCTACCTCTTAACTGATTATCAATTCGCCTAGATTCATGGCGCTCTGTTCCTAAAACATAAAGTCCACCTAGTGAAACTACCGTTTCATGTTCTTTTGCAACTGATTCTTTTTGCTTAGTGATTTCAGCTGGCCAAGCTTTTTCATACTCTTCTGGAGTTTCTACAGGATTTAATCCCTGGCGTTGTAATTCAAAATCTGCCATAAACTCAGGATTTCCACCCAGCATAATGTCAGTACCACGGCCTGCCATATTAGTTGCAACAGTTACAGCGCTAACAGTTCCAGCTCTTGCAATAATTGCGGCTTCGCGCTCATGTTGTTTAGCGTTTAATACTTCATGTGCGATACCGCGGCGTTTTAGAATTGCCGATAGCTCCTCAGATTTTTCAACGCTGACCGTTCCGACCAATACTGGTTGACCCTTTTCATGACGTTCAACTATGTCATTTGCTACGGCAATAAATTTGCCAGCTTCAGATTTATAGATCAGATCAGATTGATCAATGCGCTGCATATTCTTATTGGTTGGTATTGGAATTACACCTAACTTATAGATTTGCATGAATTCAGATGCTTCAGTCATTGCCGTACCAGTCATACCGCTTAACTTCTCATATAAGCGGAAGTAGTTTTGTAGGGTAATTGTTGCCAAGGTCTGGTTTTCATTTTGGATTTCAATCCGTTCCTTGGCCTCTAAAGCCTGGTGCAATCCCTCGCTATAGCGTCGACCAGAGAGCATTCGTCCAGTGTGTTCATCGACAATTAAAAGCTCACCATTCATCACGACATAATCTTTATCCCGCTTAAACAACTCTTTGGCTCGGATAGCATTATTTAAGTACCCGATCATTGGGGTATTTACCGCTTCATAAAGGTTTTCTATTCCAAGTGCTTCTTCGACTCGAGATACACCCTCTTCTAAAATACCAACGGTGCGCTTTTTTACATCTATCTCGTAATGCTGACCAAGATTTAATCTTGCAACCAAATTAGCAAACTCGACATACCACTTGGTGGGCTTATCTGCCGGACCTGAAATAATCAGTGGAGTTCTTGCTTCATCAATTAATATCGAGTCAACCTCATCGACAATTGCAAAATTATGACCACGTTGCACGCAATCAACTAAGCTCCAAGCCATGTTGTCGCGTAGGTAATCAAATCCAAACTCATTATTGGTTCCGTAAGTTATATCTGCTGCATATGCTTCGCGGCGTTCTGCTGATGACATGCTGGCAAGAATTACGCCGACTTTTAATCCGAGAAATCTATGAACTCTTCCCATCCATTCACTATCACGCTCTGCTAAATAATCATTTACAGTAACAATGTGAACACCTTTACCAGTCAAGGCATTTAGATATGCAGGCAAAGTGGAAACTAAAGTTTTACCTTCACCAGTCTTCATTTCTGCAATATTGCCTCGGTGTAACGCAGCGCCACCCATAACTTGAACATCGTAATGACGTTGTCCCAGTGTTCGCTTTGCTGCTTCTCGCACCACAGCAAAAGCTTCCGGTAGAAGTGAATCTAGACTCTCACCATTTTCATAACGCAATTTAAAGGCTGCGGTTTTACCACGTAGTGCATCATCATCTAATGAAGTTATTTGATTTTCGAAAGCATTAACCTCTTGGGCAATTTTTGCTAATTGCTTTACAGCTTTGCCTTCACCGGCACGCAAAATCTTGTCTACTAAACCCACAAAGATCCTCCGCTAGCCTCTTGATTTATTTTATAAATGCTCAGTGGCTTATGGTATTAGAGAATTACGCCCGACTGCACACGCAGTAATAGCGGCAGTTACCGTGATTTTGGCTTCAAAAAGAGCCCGTATCCCCTCCATTATTGATGCGCCGGTGGTGACTAGATCATCAATGAGAAAAATCGCCCCCTGAGGATTTTCACAGGAAGTAACCTCAAACATTCCGTAGGTATTTTGCATTCGCTGCTTACTATTTAATCTGCTCTGATCTTTCATATTTTTTCGCTGGCAAAGAAGAAATAACAAATGAGATTTTATTGATTTTAACTCAAGATAGTTTTGGACTTCAATGGCAAGCTCTTGAATATGATCTCGTCCACGCCTTCTAATTGCTGATATTGAGGAATGAATGGTTACCAAATATATCTCACCTGTAATTGCTAAATCCGCCACAGCATAAATAATTGATTGTGAAATGCTCCTAGCAAGTAAGTCTCTTGCCAGATGGTTGTTACTTTCTTTAGCAGCTAGTATGACTGCTGATGTTTTAACACTGTAATCAGCCTTAAAGTACAAAGCCGTGCTACCAATAAGAGTTTTCCTAGTGCTCACCTGCCAATTACTCTGACAAGTAGGACAGAGCCAGTAATCAGCGGTTGCACAGCCCAAACAAGAAAGTGGAAAGAGCAACTCTTTTAAGGATCTTAAGGAATCAAGCACCCTTTATTTATAACAGGAATCTATCTAAGAG
>OFQT01000030.1_pt1 | contig 18701 bp, 19 predicted proteins | sample 1542931 | NCBI WGS metagenome assembly OFQT01 (sample SAMN05442511, study PRJEB24371) | freshwater metagenome | isolation source: Freshwater Lake | place: Canada: Niagara | collected 2012-08-09 | reverse complement strand
CTCAATATCAAACTTCTTTATCAGAATTCTGGGCTGTTCACGGCCCTTATCTTTCGAACCCCCAGGCTTATCTGAACTTTGACTATCTTTGGTAGAGCGCGTAGCTTGATCTTGCAAGCGTGATAAGTTGTCCGTTTGCTTGGTCTTGATATAGAACACCATCGGGCTATTGAGCAAAATACGATCAATCACGACTGAGTCTATTTTAGATTCTTTGGAGTTCAATGTAATCTCGATCAGCCCTGCTTTAAATGCTATCGGATCATCAAAACCAGGTGGGTTTGCAATCTCCAGATTCGTAATTGTGGCAGTGGTTTGGAGCAAACTAATATTAACTTCTCCAACACTCACTTTGGTTCCCAGTGACTCCGATCCATACTTCTCAATCGCAGTCTTCACATACGCGTCAATCTTGCCCGAACTGTAATAGGCGATGCCAAGGGCGATGGCTAGTAGCACGACGATTGAAATAGCAACGATCTTAAGAATTTTCATGAGTAAGCTCTTACAAACAGAATTTTATTTATGTACTTCCCGGATCTTCATGATCAGAATGCTTAATGCAAAGGCTAAGGTTAACGCATTGGTCACAATGAGCGGCATGCTATTGATCACAAGGCCATAGACAAGCCACAAGGCGACGCCACTAGCAAACATGCTGTACATCCCCACCGAAATACCGGACAGATCCTTAGTTCTCCAGGACTTTACTGCCTGAACTAAAAAGGAGAATGTTGTTAGGCATGCCGCCAAATAGCCAATGATATCAACATGAAACTCCATAGGAACTTGATTATCCAGAAACCTTCTTGCCTGCTTTAACTAATTCGGCCACTAGCACTTAAGCCCCTCACCATCGTGTTCTCACAAGCGCCGCACTTCAAGTTCTCAATTTCTACAGTCATTTGATTTGCCATCATTCTATCCTTGAGAAAGCAGTTTTTTTGATTGTAGGCCTTTATTAAGTTTTTAGCTGTTTAGCAAGATCCAGAAAATCGCTAGCATGGTAGTTAGTCCAGCTCTCACGATGCAAATCGTCTCTCGAGTGCTCGGAGCCAAACTCCAGTGGCCGCTCAATAAATGCTGTTTGCAGACCACAGGCATGGGCAGCTTGAAGATCGTCCTTGTGAGAGGCTACCAACATCACCTCGTAGGGCTCTAATTCAAAGATATTGCAAACCCCTAAATAGGTTTCTGGATCGGGCTTATAGTGACGAAATACCTCTGCCGATAAGATTAGATCCCAAGGCAAATTTGCGTTCTTCGCCAGATTGGCTAAGAGCCCTAAATTACCGTTGGAGAGTGTCACGATAGTATGATCCTGCTTTAACAGATTTAGTCCCTTCACCGTATCTGGCCATGGATTTAAACGGTGCCATACGAGATTCAAATGTCTTTTCTGAGATTCGGTGAGCCTATCAATGCTGAACTCTGTTAAAACTTGGTCGAGGATGATGCGGTGTAAATCATCAATTCGGGTCCACCCAAACTCCCCAGAACGCACTCTCGCCATGGCAGGTTTATAACCACTTCGCCAGCGACTGGTAAATGAAATGGCATCGATCTCCGGAATCAGGCTAGTAAGCTCCGCTGTAATCGAGCCATGCCAATCAACCACCGTCCCAAATACATCAAAAGCCAATACTTTAGGTTTCATATCCAGTAATCCGTCAGAATTAAGCAATAATCCATAATAGACAAAAAATACCTTTTACCTCAATAAATAACCCTGAACTCCATACTCCATGCCTATCATTACCAATATTGAAGACCTACGCGTTTTACATCAAAAACGTACCCCCAAAATGTTTTATGACTATGCCGATTCGGGTTCGTGGACGGAGTCGACCTATCGCGCCAATGAATCCGATTTTCAGAAGATCAAATTACGGCAACGGGTGGCGGTCAATATGCTCAATCGGACCACCAAAACCAAAATGATTGGCCAAGATGTTGCGATGCCTGTGGCATTGGCACCCACTGGCTTAACAGGCATGCAGTACGCCGATGGGGAGATCCTTGCTGCCCAAGCCGCAGAGAAATTTGGGGTGCCATTCTGCTTATCGACCATGAGTATTTGCTCGATTGAGGATGTTGCCGAACGTACTACAAAACCATTTTGGTTCCAGCTCTATGTCATGAAAGACCGTGGCTTTATTGAGCGCTTGATCGAACGGACCAAAGCAGCGAATTGCTCAGCCCTAGTTCTTACATTAGATCTTCAGATCTTAGGTCAACGCCATAAAGACATTAAGAATGGCTTGAGCGCTCCACCAAAATTGACCATTTCTAATATTCTGAACATGATGACCAAGCCACGTTGGTGCATGGGTATGTTACAAACTCCCCGCCGCACTTTCCGTAATATTGTTGGGCACGCTACTGGTGTTGGCAATATGTCTTCACTATCCTCATGGACCGCGGAGCAATTTGATCCAGGACTTAATTGGGGAGACGTTGAGTGGATTAAAAAACTTTGGGGGGGTAAGCTCATCATCAAGGGCATCTTAGATCCTGACGATGCCCGTGCCGCAGCCCAATCGGGTGCCGATGCTCTGATTGTGTCTAATCATGGTGGCCGTCAACTCGATGGTGCTGTATCGAGTATCAAAGCGCTACCCGGTATCGTCGATGCAGCGGGTAAGGATATTGAAGTATGGATGGATGGTGGTATTCGGTCGGGCCAAGATGTCCTCAAAGCGTGGGCTTTGGGGGCCAAGGGAACAATGATTGGTCGCTCCTTTTTATATGGCTTAGGCGCTATGGGTGGCCCTGGTGTTACTAAATGCTTAGAGATTATTCATAAGGAGCTAGATCTCACCATGGCATTTACCGGTCATCGTGATATTCAGAATGTGACGAAAGATATTTTGTATCCGGGGACTTACTAGATTTATTTTGCATTAGGGAAGAAGGACTGCTCACCAGCAACCTTGTAGGATGCAATGCTATCTTGACCTTCTTTGGAGACAATCCAATCAATAAATGCTTGGCCTTCTGCTTTCTTCACCTTTGGGTGCTTCGCAGAACTCACGAGCATCACGCCATATTGATTGAAGAGTTTTGGGTCGCCCTGAACCAGAATGGTGAGATCACCACGGTTCTTAAAGGTCAGCCAGGTAGCGCGATCTGACAAGATATATCCATTCATGCCAGATGCAGTATTGAGTGCTGGACCCATACCAGAACCAGTTTCTTTATACCAAGGTTGCGAGGAGGAGACTGTAATATCGGCCCCCTTCCAATAACGCAACTCAGCAGCATGGGTACCACTCTTGTCACCGCGTGATATAAAACTTGCTTTGCTATCTGCAATTTTCTTGAGAGCCGCTTGAATATCTTTACCACCAGCAAGCTTGGCTGGATCGCTCTTAGGTCCAAGAAGTATGAAGTCGTTGTACATCACTTCAATGCGTTTATCCGCAAAACCATCCGCAACGAACTTCTCTTCGGCCACTTTGTCATGAACAAAGACAACGTCAGCGTCACCACGACGACCAATATCAAGAGCTTGACCCGTGCCTACCGCTACCACCTTGACCTGAATCCCTGTTTTCTTTTCAAAGGGAGGCAAGATATGCCCAAAGAGTCCCGACTGTTCAGTCGATGTGGTTGAAGAAAGAACAATACTCTTTTGAGCATAGGCCTGACCTAGAAGGGTGGCTGATAACAAAGATGCTAGAAGTAATTTGTGTAGGATTTTCATGATGTGAATATGCTTGAGTTAAAAGCACGTATCATGCATAAATGATGTGATTTAATCAATATGCAAAAATATTCATATGAAGCTAGTCATCCAGCCCACCCTACTCCTCAAAGCCCCTAACTACCATCAGCAAAGTCTTGACCTTAGCCATATTGGCAATCTACTAAAAAGTGTCGAGCAAGGTCGCACCCTTGCATCTGCTGCCAAAGACCTTAATATTTCGTATCGCACTGTATGGAATGAGCTCAAAGAGGCAGAGCAAGAACTGGGTTGTCGATTTCTAGATCGGGTCAAAGGCCATGGCTCCAAATTAACCCCTGCTGGCAGATTACTGATTCATTCGCTCGATAGACTTGATCTTCAGCTATCGGATGAATTGCAACGCCTTGCCGATGATATCGGTACCAAATTAGCCAATCACATCCAAAAGAAGTTCAACGCCTTAATTTTTTGTAGCAGTAATGACCCCTTAATTGAATACATTAGCCCCAAGTTTGAGGAGATCACCTTCGAGACTATGGGCTCGGGTCAGGCCTTAGATCGATTGCTGGAAGATAAAGCCAATATTGCAGGTTTTCATATATCGGACCCCCAAGAGATTAAGGGTATCCAGGATCATTTACAACGCCGTGGCCTCGTTGCCATTCCCTTAATGCAACGCATTCAAGGGCTCATTCTTGCAAAGGGAAATCCTTTGAAGATCAAATCGGTACGCGATCTAGCAAGGCCAGAGGTGCGCTTTATCAATCGTCAAAAAGGTGCTGGTACCCGTTTGCTGTTAGATCGACTGATTGAACGCGAAGGTCTAAAGACAAAGCAAATTAAGGGTTATGCGCATGAGGAATTTACCCACAACGCTATTGCGACTAGTATTTTGGCAGAGCAAGCGGATGCTGGCATGGGGCTGCAATACATTGCTAAAGAATTTAGTCTCAGTTTTATCCCTCTAGAAACAGAAACATTTTATTTAGCTATGAAGCCTGAGCTCAGAAAAAACAAGACCATCGTTAGTTTTATAAAGAGTATTCAGAACCGCTCAAACAAAACAGCCGGCTATAAAGCATTAACCTAAGTCACTTAATACAAAAATGGAATTAATTTCTTTGTATTCTGTTTATAGACATCATATTCAGAAAACTTTTCTGTTAACCAGATCTCTTCTTGTCTAGATTTAAGATCAAAGAAGATTAGCAAGATGATGGCAAGAACCAAGGTGTAGAGGGTTTGCTCTATGCCAGCCCACCCAAAGCATACTAAGATCACCCCAAAATAAATGGGGTGCCTTACAAATCGATATAGCCCACTCTGAATAAATTCACCACTGGGCTTGGGTTTAGGGAGTGGTGTTAGATTCGGTCCGAGCAAAATTGCTGCCCAGATGGCAATGACAATGCCCGAATAGAAAAGAATTTGACCAATCCACCATAAGGTTTGATTGAGCATAGTGGGTAAGCCGAATATATCTTTAGGCCCAAAGAACAAAGCAATTAATAAAATGGCTTGCACCACCACATAGAGCTCACCGCGTGACTGTTTGGAATTCATGAATCTAGTTCACGCAATACTTGGAATATCTCTCGATAAGCCTTAGGCGGTTTATTAGATTCTTTCTCTTTACGTGCATTGCGGATTAAGGTTCTGAGGTTTTGCACATCCAAGCTTGGATGCTGAGCAATCAATTCGGTAAGCACTTCATCATTACCAAGTAAGCGTTCTCGCAAACGTTCCATGCGGTGTAAATGAGCGGTTTCTACCCTTCCAGGTCCTTCAATCACATCGATCTGCTTGCGAATAGCTGCAATCTCATCCTCGCTTAGCAAACGCATGAGCTTTCCTAAGTACTGTTTATGCCGACGTATTCCCCCAAAGGTTTTAATCTTGGTAGTCTCTAATAGAGCTCCACGCAAACCGTCTTCTATTGGAACTGTTTTCAGTGACTCTGGGCTAAAGCCAGCGAGGGTCTCAGCCAACTTTTGGCGCTCGCTCATTTGACGCTTGAGCTCAGACTTACTTGGCCCTAAATCCCCATCAGGATCGATTTGATCAACTCTACTCATGTGCTCCATTACAAATTAATCTAGAGCGGAAATAAATAACAAATTACTGCAAAACTTCTTGCGCAGCTAATATGCCACTGCCTTTAAGCTTTATACCAAAGCGATTCATACCCATCTCACAGCCGCTGATGGCTGCGAGTAACGACAGCTCATTGCAATCTCCCAAATGACCAATCCGGAATAACTGTCCTTTTGCCTTACCAAGACCGGTACCAAGAGATAAGTTATAGCGCTCAAATATCAACTTACGCAGAGCATCTGCATCAACGCCTTGCGGGGTTCTAACCCCAGTGAGCACCGGAGAATACACTGCAGGATCTTTACACTGCACTTCTAAACCCCATGCCTCAACGGCAGCACGACATGCTTTCGCTAAATGCTGATGACGCACAAATACATTATCCAAACCTTCTGCCAAAATCATATCAAGCGCTTCATGCAAACCATATAGTAAGTTAGTTGCTGGGGTTGATGGCCAATAGCCGGTCTTATTAGACTCGAGGATCTCATCCCAAGCCCAATATGCTCTTGGTAATGTCGCTGTCTTGCTTGCTTCAATCGCTTTTGGTGAAATTGCATTAAAGCCAATACCCGGTGGCAACATTAATCCTTTTTGGGAACCGCTAACAGTGACGTCAACACCCCACTCATCGTGGCGATAATCAGCCGACGCCAATCCTGAGATCGTGTCGACCATCAACAAAGCGGGATGTTTTGCTGCATCAATGGCTTTGCGAACTGCAGCAATATTAGAGGTCACCCCGGTCGAGGTCTCGTTATGCACCACACAGACCGCTTTAATTTGATGACTGGCGTCAGCTTTGAGACGCTCTTCAATCTTGGCCGCATCGACTCCATGGCGCCAACCCTCTGCTCCAGGCATACCAATGAACTCGGTCTTAATCCCCAAACGATTTGCCAATTTATTCCACAAAGTAGCAAAGTGTCCGGTCTCGTACATCAAGACCAAATCACCCGCTGAGAGAGTGTTAACAAGAGCACCTTCCCATGCGCCCGTACCGGAGCTAGGATAAATAATGACAGGGTGCTTGGTCTTAAAAATAGTCTGCATGCCCGATAACAATTTAAGGCCAAGCTCTCCGAACTCAGGACCACGATGATCAATAGTTTGATAACTGATTGCCCGTAAGACGCGAGCCGGAACGGGGCTAGGCCCAGGGATGTGTAAGAAATGTCTACCAGAGGGATGCTGATCAAGTTTTAACATAAGGCTTCATTTAGTAAATAGTTTATTTAGGACAATCTTACTTACTTAGTGGTAATTTTATTCATAGCGGTCTCGAGGTGATTAATTGCTCTCTCAATATGCAAGAGCTTCTCTAGACCAAAGAGTCCGAGACGAAATGTGCGGAACTCAGCGCTTTCACCCACCTGCAATGGCACACCTGCAGCCGTTTGTATGCCAATATCGATAAACTTTTTACCAGATTGCATATCAGGGTCGGTGGTGTAGCTCACAACCACACAGGGAGCCTGATAACCGGCAGCGGCCACACTTGGGAATCCCTTTGCAACCATCAATGCCCTTACTTTGGAACCTAACAGAATCTGCTGTTGCATTAAATAGTCAAAGCCATGGGATTGGGTCTCTTTCATGGCATTGCGTAGGATCTTTAATGCGTCGGTTGGCATAGTGGTGTGATACACATGGGAACCCTTCTCGTAGGTCTCCATAATCTGAAGCCACTTCTTGAGATCAATCGAGAAGCTATTGCTTTGGGTATTGTCAATCTTCTCACGGGCACGCTCACTCATACCAATTAAGGCACAACATGGTGAACTACTCCACCCCTTTTGAGGTGCACTGATCACAACATCAATCTTGCTTGCCTTCATATCCACCCACATTGCACCCGATGCAATACAGTCAAGTACAAATAAGCCATCTACAGACTCAACTGCATCGCCAATCGCACGCAAATACTCAGGGGGGAGAATGATTCCGGCGGAGGTCTCTACGTGCGGAGCAAACACAACCTCAGGCTTCTCCTTTTTAATATAGGCAACCACCTCTTCAATGGGGGGAGGTGCATAGGGTCCTTGGGCACTAACTTCTTGCTGCCGCCCTTTAATAATGTGGATATCTTTCGTAAATTTCTCAAGATCAAAAATTTGGGTCCAGCGATAACTAAACCAACCATTCCGAATAATTAAGCATTTTTTACCAGGGGCAAACTGACGAGCTACCGCTTCCATGCCATAGGTACCACTACCAGGGATAACCACTGTGGAATGAGCCTTATAGACATCCTTCAAGATTGCTGAGATATCAGTAATAACCTTCTTAAACTCAGTAGACATGTGGTTAAGGGAGCGGTCGGTATAAACCACCGAGAATTCCAGTAAACCATCAGGGTCTACATTGGGGAGTAAGCCTGGCATGCAAATTCCTTCTTACGGAAGATTAATTAATAGTCTGTTAACCATCATTCTAAATGGTTTGGGCTTATGCCACACGTACAGGCTGGCCCAAATACTACCCACGTTCCGAAATATGACTAAATCGCCATCAAGGCTTCGGCTGCATTGAGCATCTGCACCGAGTATGCCCACTCATTGTCATACCAGGACAAGACCTTTACCAACTTACCATCTGCCGAAACACGGGTTTGCGAAGCATCATAGATACTGGCGCGAGGATCATGATTAAAGTCAATCGAGACCAATGGCAAGGTATTAAACCCAAGAATGCCTTTCAGTTCATTCTCGCTAGCACTCTTGAGAATGAGATTAATCTCATCCACCGTGGTAGAGCGCTTAGCTATAAAGCTTAGATCTACCACTGAAACATTAATGGTAGGTACGCGTATCGCAAAACCATCAAAACGACCTGCTAGTTCCGGTAGTACCAAGCCAATGGCTTTGGCTGCGCCCGTTTTGGTTGGGATCATACTGCTCACCGCCGAGCGTGCTCTGCGTTTATCTTTGTGATACACATCGGTTAAGACCTGGTCATTCGTAAAGGCATGAATGGTGGTCATGAGACCCGACTCGATCCCGATCTTCTCTAAAAGAGGTTTAACTAAGGGGGCTAAGCAATTCGTGGTGCAACTTGCATTGGAAACTACGACATCGCTTGGCTTCAGAACCTTTTCATTGACACCATAAACGATGGTGGCGTCGACATCTTTGTCACCAGGAGCGGAGATTAAGACCTTCTTTGCTCCCTGCTGAATATGCACCATCGCCTTCTCTTTAGACGTAAATTTACCGGAGCACTCCAGAACAAGGTCGACGCCTTCTTTACCCCATGGGGTTTCCAAAGGATTGCGGGTGGAGTACATCCGAATACGATCGCCATTCACAACCATGTACTCACCATCGACGGTCACGGTTCCCGGAAAACGCCCGTGAGCAGAGTCGTATTGCGTAAGGTGGGCATTGATATCGATATCTCCCATGGCATTAATCGCCACAATGTTGATATCACGCTTCTTGTTTTGCATTGCCTCTTCATACAGCGCTCGCAACACCATGCGTCCGATTCGGCCATAGCCATTAATTGCAACTCGGATGGTCATCTTCTTCCTCTTTACTCTATTTACGAATACTTTGTTACTGAATCACTGCCTTGAGTTCACCTTTGGCGTAGCGTGTTGCCATCTTTTCCAAGGGAATCACCTTAATCTTGCTTGCTTGACCAGCACAGCCAAAGGACTTGAAGCGCGCCTCACAAATCCCTTTGGCAGCTGCCGTAGCAACCTTTAAGAATGCACGAGGGTCAAACTCTTCAGGGTGTTGGGTAAAGAACTGGCGAATCGCACCGGTCATTGCTAAACGAATATCGGTATCAATATTAATTTTGCGCACGCCATGTTTGATGCCTTCCACAATCTCTTCGACTGGGACGCCATAGGTCTCTTTAATCTTGCCGCCGTTTTGTCGAATAATCTCCAACCACTCTTGAGGAACGCTCGATGAGCCATGCATCACCAAATGCGTGTTCGGAATACGTTGATTAATGGCTTTAATACGATCAATCGCCAAGATATCGCCTGTCGGTGGACGGGTGAACTTATACGCACCATGACTGGTACCGATTGCGATGGCCAATGCATCCACCTGGGTCTTGGCCACGAAGTCAGCGGCCTCGTCTGGATCGGTTAATAGTTGCGAGTGATCCAAGACTCCTTCAGCACCACTGCCGTCCTCATCACCGGCTTGGCCGGTTTCCAAGGAACCAAGGCAACCCAACTCGCCTTCTACCGATACGCCTACAGCATGGGCCATATCAACCACTCGACGGGTCACATCTACGTTATAGGCAAAGTCCGCAGGCGTTTTGGCATCTTCTTTGAGTGATCCGTCCATCATGACACTCGAGAAGCCACTACGAATCGATGCTTGGCAAACCGCGGGAGAGGCGCCATGGTCTTGGTGCATACAAATTGGTATGTGCGGGTATTGCTCTACAGCTGCCTCTACTAGCATTCGCAAAAAGGGCTCTCCTGCATATTTACGAGCACCGGCAGAAGCTTGCAAAATCACCGGGCTGTCTAATTGATCAGCCGCCTGCATGATGGCGTGGATTTGCTCCATATTATTGACATTGAATGCCGGCAGACCGTAATGATGATCCGCTGCGTGATCCAATAACTGTCTTAATGAAATTAATGCCATTCTTTTTTTCCTCTATCCCAAACTCTCGTTATACAAGTTCCACAATCCGCTCAACCGTCACACCCAATGCTTTGTATACAGCGGCGGCTGGAGCGGACTCACCAAAGCGATTAATGCCGACAACTGCGCCATCTAGGCCAACATATTTCCACCATAGATCAGGATGCCCCGCTTCAATCGCAATGCGTTTGATACCGCTTGGGAATACGTTTGCATGCCAACTCTGATCTTGACGATCAAATACCGAGGTACACGGCATGGATACCACGCGCACGGACTTACCTTTAGCGCGAAGACTCTCTTGGGCTTGCATTGCTAAACCAACTTCAGAGCCAGTAGCAATCAAGATCGCATCAGGCTTACCATCGCAATCCGATAAGACATAGCCACCTCGCATCACATCGGCCTCACTGATGTTCTTACTGAGTTGCGGTAAATTTTGTCTTGATAGGAAGAGTGCACTAGGGCCGTCTTTGCGTTCAATCGCTGCAGTCCAAGCAATCGTAGTTTCAAAGCCATCGCAAGGACGCCACAGATCGAGATGAGGAATAAGACGCAAACTCGCCGCATGCTCTATCGGTTGATGCGTGGGGCCATCCTCTCCTAAGCCAATGGAGTCATGGGTTAAAACATAAATAACGCGTTGCTTCATGAGAGCACTCATCCGAATCGCATTTCGCGCATAGTCGGAGAACACGGCAAAGGTGCCTCCATATGGAATAAATCCCTTATGCAATGCCACTCCGTTCATGATGGCGCTCATGCCAAACTCGCGCACGCCATACGAGATGTAGTTAGCGGCTTGATCGGTCTTGTGATGCCAGGTAATACTGGTCTTCGCTGCGGTCAGATTGGAGCCCGTTAAATCAGCTGATCCTCCAAGTAGCTCAGGTAATGCAGGAACCAGAATATCCAAGGTCTGCTGGGAGGATTTACGACTGGCGGTTGGTGCTTCTATTGCCTTCATGCTGGCAAACAATTGGGCTTTTGTGGCTGTCCAGCTAGCAGGCAACTCGTCTCGTGTACATCGCAGAAGTTCTTTGGCTAGCTCCGGAAATGCTGCTTGGTACTGTGTCAACTGCTCATTCCATTTGGCCTGCTTTGCTTTACCGGTCTCTGCCGCATCCCAAGCAGCTTTCATCGTTGCAGGGATCTCAAAGGGACCATACTTCCATCCTAAAGATTCGCGGGTTGCAGCAGCCTCTTTCTCGCCTAAGGGTGCGCCATGAACATCATGCGTACCTGCCATATTCGGTGCACCCCAACCAATGGTGGTTTTACAGATGATTAGAGTCGGTTTAGCGGTTTCAGATTTAGCAGTGGTCGTGGCGGCATTTACCGCCTGAGCATCGTGCCCATCAATTGGGCCGATGACATTCCAACCATAGGCTTTAAAGCGACTTGCTGTATCGTCTTTGAACCAACCATCGACATGACCATCAATCGAGATGCCGTTGTCATCATAGAAACAAATGAGTTTGTTCAGCCCCCAAACGCCTGCGAGAGAACAAACCTCATGGCTAATGCCCTCCATCAAGCAACCATCGCCTAAGAAGGTATAGGTATGGTGATCAATGATGGTGTGTCCAGGACGATTAAAGCGTTTAGCAAGGATCGATTCGGCGAGTGCCATACCAACCGCGTTGGCCAATCCCTGCCCTAATGGTCCGGTGGTGGTCTCGACCCCTGGCGTCATGTCCACCTCGGGGTGTCCGGCAGTAATGCTATGCAACTGCCTAAAGTTTTTAATATCCTCAATCGAGACTGCGTAACCGGTAAGATGCAACAGGGCATAGATCAACATCGAACCATGGCCATTAGAAAGCACAAAGCGATCCCGATTGATCCAGTGTGGATCTACTGGATTATGGTTTAAATGATGGCGCCAGAGCACCTCAGCAATATCGGCCATGCCCATCGGAGCTCCTGGGTGACCCGATTTGGATTTCTCCACTGCGTCGATGGCTAAGAAACGAATTGCATTGGCTAACTCTCTACTCGTCATGTGTGTTGTACTCATATCCATAATTAATTTATTTGATCGAACTCCCGATGGTATTGCTCCAGTCGCTCGACTTCATTGCGCGATCCTAAAATCACAGGAACCCGTTGATGAATACTCTCTGGTTTTAGCTCCAAGATCCGCTGACGCCCGGTTGATCCCAAGCCACCGGCTTGTTCAACCACAAAGGTCATGGGGTTGGCCTCATACATTAAGCGCAGACGTCCGGGCTTACTTAAATCTTTTGTATCTTTGGGATACATAAATATCCCACCACGCATAAGGATACGATGCACATCTGCAACCATACTAGCGATCCAACGCATATTGAAATCACGACCCCGCACATCGGTCTTGCCTTTTTTACATTCACTAATGTAGCGCGTAACAGGTGCTTCCCAAAAGCGCTCATTGCTGGCATTAATTGCAAACTCACTAGTGTCTGCAGGAATCTGGATATTGGGATGGGTCAGGATGAACTCACCGGTGCCTGCATCCAAGGTAAATCCATGAGTACCTCTGCCGATACTTAATACGAGCATAGTGGATGGTCCATACACCGCATATCCAGCAGCAATTTGTTTTCTGCCAGATTGCAAATAATCTGTTAACTCGGGGCTCCGATCTTTTGGAGCATTCAGAATGGAAAAGATGGTACCTACCGAGACATTGACATCAATATTGGATGAACCATCTAAGGGATCAAATAAACTCAGAAAAGGTCCACCACTTTTATTGGTAATGGGTGCATCATTTTCTTCGGAGGCGATACCGGCAACTAGCTTGCCCGAGCGAAAGGTCTCAATCAAGATCTCGTCAGAGAGAACATCGAGTTTCTTTTGGGTCTCGCCCTGCACATTTTGACTGGATAAATTACCCAAGACGCCTGCTAAGGCACCTTGCGACGTTAACAAAGCAATTTCCTTGACGGCAGTCGCAATGTCGTGGATTAGTCTTCCTAAATCCCGATGAATGGATTGATCGGCAGCCAGTTGCTGGCTTAAATGATCAGAAAGTCTGATTCTCCCTGCTTCCATGGGTGGGGGTCTTTGGGCTCTTTATTGAAAGTTCTATTTTCTCAGATATTGGGTCCCAACTTCCCTTTTTGGGCAAAAGGGATTCTGTTAAGCTCCGGAGGTATATAGCCACACGAAACCAACTCATGAAAATATATAAAATTGCATCCATTCCGGGAGATGGGATTGGAAAAGAAGTAATCCCTGAGGGTGAAAAAGTCCTAGAGGCGATTAGCAAGCGCTTTCCAGAAATTACCTTTCAATGTGAGCGCTTTGATTGGGGTGGAGACTTCTATCGCAAGACTGGCAAGATGATGCCCGATGATGGCTTAGAGCCCCTTCGCGCAAAGGACGCCATCTTGTTCGGTTCCGCTGGTGATCCACAGATACCCGATCACATCACCTTATGGGGCTTACGTCTCAAAATCTGCCAAGGATTTGATCAATACGCCAATGTCCGTCCCACCCGGATCTTGCCCGGTATCCAGACACCCCTGCGAAATTGCAAACCCGATCAATTGGATTGGGTGATTGTGCGGGAGAACTCCGAAGGTGAGTACTCCGGATTGGGTGGCCGAGCGCACCAAGGTCATCCAATTGAAGTAGCCTCTGATATGAGCATCATGACGCGTGTCGGTGTTGAGCGTATCCAGCGTTTTGCATTTGAGCTCGCACGTTCGCGTCCTAAAAAACATCTAACGGTGATTACTAAATCGAATGCGCAACGTCATGCCATGGTCATGTGGGATGAGATCGCACTTCAAGTTGCCAAGGATTACCCCGATGTGCGCTGGGACAAGGAATTGGTCGACGCTGCTACTGCCCGAATGGTGAACCGTCCTGAGTCTTTGGATACGATTGTTGCGACCAATTTACATGCTGATGTACTTAGCGACCTAGCAGCCGCCTTGGCAGGCAGCCTGGGAATAGCCCCCACCGGGAATATCGACCCGCAAAGACGCTTCCCCTCGATGTTTGAACCAATTCATGGTTCTGCCTTTGACATCATGGGGCAAGGTCTAGCAAACCCCATTGGTACCTTTTGGTCAATGGTGATGATGCTAGAGCATCTCGGGGAGCCAGTAGCCGCCAAGCTCTTAATGGGTGCGATTGAATCCGTGACCGCCAATCCCACCCTCCATACCCGCGACTTAGGGGGTAAGGCCATAATGCAGGATGTCACAGCGGCCGTCATTGCGGCTATTTCTGCAAAAAATGATTAAACCTAGGGTAGATCCGAAGTTTTTATTTCATCATTTTGGTAAACACTGAAAAGTTCTAGGAGGCCTTATGAACAAATCAATTCGCTTATTGTTAAATGCCGCAGCCATTAGTCTGTTGTTAGGATTTGGTACCAGCTTTGCACAGCCTGTGATCGATAAACAAATTCAATACATCATTCCATTTCCTGCCGCTGGTGAATCCGATATCGTCGCTCGTTTACAAGCTGATATCTCTGCCAAAAAATTTAATCAGCCCATGATTGTGGTGAACCGTGCGGGTGCTGGTGGCGCGCTGGTATGGAGCCAACTTAACACCTATCCGAATGATGGCAGCAATGTGATTGGGGTCAATATTCCACATGTGATTTTGCAACCACTGCAAGAAGGTATCCAATACAAGACAGCAGATATCAACGCCATTTACTACTACCACTTCACGCCCGACGCCTTAATGGTATCGGCAGACAGTCCTTATAAAACTTACCAAGACTTTATTGCCGCAGCCAAAAAAAGTCCCGGCAAGCTCACGCTAGCGGGCTCTGCCCAATTCTCTGCCAACCATATGGCGACCGAAAGGCTCAATAAGCTGGCAGGTGTCAAGGTCGAGTACGTACCCTTTAAGGGAACCGGTGATTTGATTTCTTCGCTCATTGGCATGCACGTCAGTGGCGCCATGGGATATTTACCGCTTGCGATTCAACAAAAAGGAAAGGTGCGCACTCTTGCGATTGCCACCGAAAAACGTCACCCTGCACTACCCGATGTACCCACATTTAAAGAGCTGGGCCTGAACTGGGTTGATGGCGCTTATCGGGGTGTTGCCATGCCTAAATCCACACCTCTCGCTTTGCAAGAAAAGATGTCCGACTTTATTGGTAAATTAAATGCCGATGTGGATACCAAAAAACGTCTTGAGGATATGGGCTATGTCTTAGTGGATATTCCATTAAAGCAAATACCAGCGTTCATGAAAGAGAAGACTCCACTAGCGATGGAAGATGCTAAAAATGCGGGAATGATTAAGTAAATAGTCTCTCCCTATTTCTTGGCTTTGTACTTTGCAATTTCCTCTTTGAGATCTCGATATTCCTCACACGAGAATAATCAGACTTTGTCTAGGCGATCTAGCATCTGCTCAGCTCCTGGGAGATTATTTTTCATGAGAAAGAGTTCACCGTAATACTCCAAAGCACCCTTATGCTTTGGATCTATTTTTAGGGCTGCTTGGTAATAAAACTCTGCTGCATTTAAATTGGGTGGAGATTTCTTGCGCTGGGCATAACCTAGGAGATTATTCCAGTCCGCCGAGTTTGGTTCATTGGCAGCTAATAATGTTTTGATTGCACCATCATAGTTTTTTTCCTTAATTTCTTTTTGGGCTTCTGTGAGCCAGGCAGGGCCTGAAGACGACGAAGTGGTATCTGCTGCATAGGAGAATGATGCGTTAGCGACAAAAAGTATAGTAATGAGATATTTCATTCTGATCATGGCTTTACTCCAAAGCTATTGTGTGATGATCCAATTATGTCTCTGAATAGCGCTATTTGCTTAAGCCCAAAGAATGGGTAAGATAGAAATCATGAAGAGCCTCAAAGAGTATCTTTTTTTGATCCCCTACGTGCTAGCCGTTTGCCTTGGCCTCAAGTTTGGCTATGACTTTGGGATGCAGATTAGCGGGCCCATCATGGCCGTCATCACTGCCATCATTGGAGCGGTGTTCTGCTCCATCATCGTGGAATCGTTTCTAGGTAAGAAACGCCGAGGTAATTCCGAGTAACTACTTGCGGCAATTCATATTCCGAATCGCAACCAGTGCTCCAATTGCCACAATCAAAATTGCAATCACATATCCTGCAGCCATTTCACTCTCCTCTTCACGGTTGATAATACTTTTTAACTTGTCTGTAATTTACGCACTGGTAACTTGCTTTTGATCAGAGGCGCCATCGCTATGATGGTTGCCAGTAATAAAATTATTTCAATGAAATACACCGCAATATAGCCGGTGCTGGGATCAGCCAAGCTCTCTCCCAGGCTATTTCGCATCGCAAAGTAGTTCACACTATCCCGAATAATTCCACCAAGCGCTACTGCCACTCCGGCGCCGGTTGCCTGTACTGCGCCCCACGCTCCCAATGCCAATCCGCGTTGCTGTGGGGGGGCCAGGTTCATGGTCGCGGTGAGCGTGCCGTGACCAAAAAGTCCACCCCCAAAGCCAATTAAGAAAACTCCGAAACTAAATAAGTAGGCCGAGGCCATCGGCGCAGCAACAATCACAGCCATAAATGCGGGAAGGCCTACCATCGCTCCAATACTGGCCATCCGAAAAGGATCGGCCCCTTTACTCAAAATTCGGGATGCCAATCCAAAACCAAATAGGCCGCCGCATGCTAAAGCAGCCGTCAGGTAGGTGGTAGAGCTAACGCTCAATTTCAATATCTCCCCACCATAGGGCTCAAGCAAGACATCTTCCATCGTAAACGCCATCGTGCCGAGTCCCACAGCCAATAAACGACGTAGCGCGTGTTCACCATGGCAAAAGAGATCCCACGATTGTTTAAAGGTCGGTTGATCTGGATTTTGAAAGCGTCTACTGCGATCACGCGTTTCTTGTTTCCATAGCGCAATCACATTCAAAATCATGGTGGTGATTGCGCATCCCTGAATCACTTGAATTAAGCGCCCTGGTGTAAATTCCTCAAGGACCATTCCAAAAATAAACGAACTCACAATCATCCCGAGTAGGAGCATCACGTACATCAGTCCCACCACTTTAGGTTGTGATTCTTGTGGCGCTAAATCCGTAGCGAGTGCAAGGCCCACGGTCTGGGTAATATGAACTCCCGCACCCACCAGCAAGAACGCTAAGGCTGCAGAGGCTTGCCCAATCCATGCGGGAGCACTGGCCGATTGACCGCCGCCCGATAGAACCAATAATGCAAATGGCATGACCGCCAGCCCACCAAATTGCACTAGGGTACCCATCCACATATAGGGGACCCGACGCCATCCCAGTTCGGAGCGATGCGTATCCGAACGAAACCCAATTAAGGCCCGAAATGGGGCAAAAACAAGGGGCAGGGAGACCATCACAGCCACGAGGGATGCCGGCACACCAAGCTCAACAATCATGACCCGATTTAAGGTCCCAATCAGAAGCACCAAAGCCATGCCAACGGAAACCTGAAAGAGAGAAAGTCGGAGTAATCGAGAAAGCGGTAAATCAGGAGTGGCGGCGTCCGCAAAAGGCAAAAACCTTGGGCCTAAGTTGGCCCATGATTGCACCAGTTTTTGACTAAGGCGTTTCATAATTGAATCTCACCATCAGCATCATCTGTTGTCAAGACTCCGTCTCTAAAAGTAAAAAGTCCGAGACCCGCCGACCTCGGACTAGTGAAAAATTAAAGTACTTTACTTCTTCGCTACAGGTGCCGCCGGCGCCGCTGATGCTGAAGCTGAAGCTGTTGCTGCAGCATTGCCATTCAAGAATGCCTTAACCCACGTTGTATTGTTGAGAATCATTGTATGAACAGCGAATGAGCCGACTGCGCAAGCGCCCAAAAATAATGGGATGCCTACTGAAGGCTTTACTACACACCACATTTTTCCGTAAATCATTTTTTTATCTCCTTATTTCAGCCAGGGCGAATAGATATACGCAAGTAAATGGGCAAGAGCTGCGATCATGCCAAAAAACTGCGTGCCATGAATTAGATTACGGTGCAACTCTTCAGATTCGGCCTCAGTTAAACCTGTGGGCCATACCTTGTTTGGGTCTGACATAGTTTTCTCCCTTTGAAAGACACCCTACTCCTCGTGCTCCACCCGCACGCGGGTTTTATGACACCCTCTGCCACAAAATTGAAATAACCTACATTTCCTAAGTGTAATTCTAAATTTACATAAATCTTTGTCAATAAAAAAATACATATTTATTGATTTTTAATATAAATAAATGACTAAAAGATAAAAACTATATATAAATCAATTGTTTACTAAAATAAAAAAGCCTCCATTCGGAGGCTTTCGAGGGCTCAAAATGAGGTTTTGCTAAAT
>OFQT01000029.1_pt1 | contig 18726 bp, 18 predicted proteins | sample 1542931 | NCBI WGS metagenome assembly OFQT01 (sample SAMN05442511, study PRJEB24371) | freshwater metagenome | isolation source: Freshwater Lake | place: Canada: Niagara | collected 2012-08-09 | reverse complement strand
CTTTAAATGAACCTGTTGGATTAGTACCTTCAACTTTTAGCCAAATTTCATTACCAAGCATTTTTGATAAAACCTCGGCATAAACAAGTGGTGTGCCACCTTCGCGAAGTGAAATAACTGGAGTTTGATCTGTAACTGGTAACCATTTTCGGTACTCAGCAATTACTCCACGCCATTGGTGCGCGCCTCTCTTACCAAATATTCCCATTAGTTAACACCTTCAACTCTAAGCACACTTGCCACATCAGTTACTACAGGTAGGTTTTTTAGATCCTTAACTGTGGCAGATAATGATGATTCATTTGAGCTATGAGTCATAACAATTAACTCAGCTTTATCTCCTGCGCCAGTTTGTCTAACTGTTTGAATTGAAACCTGATGGGATGCGAATACATGTGCAACTGACTCTAATACACCTGGCTTATCTGCCACATTTAACCTAATTAAATAACGTGTTTTTGTCTGACCTATTTGGGCAATCTTAAGATCTGCGTAATCACTTTCTTTTGGCCCAATACCACCATTAACTTTATGTCGGGCAACTGCAACTAAATCTCCTAATATTGCACTAGCAGTTGGCGCACCTCCGGCTCCTTTGCCGTAAAACATCATCTGTCCAGCAGATTCGGCCTCAACAAAAACTGCATTAAATGAATCACGAACTGAAGCAAGTGGATGAGTGCGTGATATTAATGCTGGATGAACTCGAACTGAGACAGCTCCTTCTGGAGTTAACTCAGCAATTGCAAGTAATTTAATTACCATCTCCATAGCTTTTGCTACTTTTACATCTGCTGCAGTTATTTTACTAATTCCCTCACGATAAACATCATTATCAGTTACCCGTGAATGAAATGCTAAGCCAGCTAAGATCGCTGCTTTTGCAGCTGCATCAAATCCTTCGATATCAGCGCTTGGATCAGATTCAGCAAAGCCCAATGCTTGTGCCTCTTTTAATGCATCAGCAAATGCTGCGCCATTCTCATCCATCTTTGTCAAAATATAATTTGTTGTTCCGTTAACAATTCCCATAACTCGAATTACATGATCACCAACTAATGACTCACGCAGGGGTCTTAAAATTGGAATTGCACCAGCTACCGCTGCTTCATAATATAAATCAACATTTGCTTTATCGGCAGCGGCATAAAGTTCTGCGCCATGTTTAGCAAGTAACGCCTTATTTGCAGTTACAACTGATTTACCATTTTTTAATGCAGTTAAAATTAAATCTTTTGCAGGATCTATTCCACCAATTACCTCAATTACTAAATCAATTTGCGGATCATTAACAATAGATTTTGCATCAGTTGTTAGTAGCGCAGCAGGTATTCCATCGCGCTTTAATTTACTGTCTTTAACTGCAATTGATACCAACTCTAAATTAGCTCCTGATCTAGATGCTAAATCTGATTTATTAGCAATTAGTAGCCGAGCGATCTGGGAGCCAACTACCCCAGCACCTAGCATGCCTACTTTAAGAGTCTTCATTGGAGAAGTATCTCAAACTTATGAGATCTGCCGTGGCGGCTGATCTACATCTAAATTAAGCAGATCTTGCTCATTTTCCCTGCGCAAAATTACGCGGGCAGTGCCATTTATCACTGTAATAACTGCAGGCCTTGAAATGTGGTTGTAGTTACTAGCCATACTGCGTCCATATGCACCAGTTGCAGGTATAGCAAGTAAATCACCAGCTTTTATATCAGAGGGTAAATTAATCTCAGAAATTAAAATATCACCAGTTTCACAATGCTTACCAACAACTCTACTTGAGATTGATTTTGCAGTTGAGGTTCGGTTTGCTAAAAACGCTGAGTAAACAGCGCCGTATAAAGCAGGGCGAATATTCTCACTCATTCCACCATCAACTGAGATGTAGCGCCGCTCTGATCCATTATCTAGTTTTACTGATTTTGTTGTACCAACTAAATAAAGTGTGGTGGTAGTAGGGCCAACAATTGCTCGGCCTGGCTCAATTGAAATTCTTGGCAGCGCTAACTTTGCTTTAGCGCACTCATCCTTAATTACTGAAGCAATAGCAGGTATTACTACATCTGGTGAGATTGCACTTTCATCTTTTGTGTAGGCAATTCCATAGCCACCGCCAATATTTAACTCTGCTAACTCCTTTGAATACTTATCACGGAAGGTTGCCAGCACCGCTACTAGTCGCTGCGCCGCAGCTTTAAAGCCATCGACTTCAAATATCTGTGAGCCGATATGGCAATGAATTCCAGTTAGATTTAAAGAACTTTGCTCCATACATTTTTTAATTGCCTCATTTGCGGCACCGGATGCAATTGAGAAGCCAAATTTCACATCCTCATGCGCAGTTGAAATGAATTCATGAGTATGTGCATCAATACCAGGGGTAAGGCGAAGATAAACTTTTTGAGTTTTATTTAGTGATTTAGCAATATCTGAAACTCTAGTTATCTCATCAAATGAGTCAATCACAATTGTGCCTACTCCTGCCTTTATTGCAGTAGTTATCTCACTTTCAGATTTATTATTTCCGTGAAATTCAATATCACTTGCCGGAAAATCAGCTGCTAACGCAACTGCTAATTCACCTGCGCTGCAAACATCAAGGCCAAGTTTTAACTCTTTAAGCCATTTTGCAACCTCAACACAAATAAATGATTTTGCAGCGTAGTAAAGCTGCCCGCCACCAAATGAAGTATCTAGTACTTGCCGCCAGCTTTTCGCTCTTAGGAAAAAATCTGCTTGGTCAATCACAAATAATGGTGAGCCGAACTCTTTAACCAATTTTTCACCAGAGCAGCCTGCTATTGCTAATACACCGCTATTTTCATTCTCACCAGTAAAGGTTAAGTTGCTAGAAAATAATGAGGTTGGGTATTTAGATTGACTACTCATTACATCTTCTCCGGGGCGTTAACACCAAGTAAATCTAAACCATTACTGATTACCTGCGCAGTTGCTTGCGATAAAGTCGCTCTAGCAGAGTTTAAATCACTCACTTTTTCATCACCTAATGGCAAAACTCGACAATCATTATAAAAGCGGTGGTACTGAGCTGCTAGCTCTTCAATATATCTTGCAACTCGATGAGGTTGGCGCAATTGGGCAGCTGATAATAAAACTTTAGGATACTGAGCAAGTAAGCCAACAAGTTCACGCTCTCGCTCATGATTTAAAAGTTCAGGTGCGTAAAATTTAAGTCCATAGTTAATACCAAGTTCTTTAGCATTTCTTAGTACCGCACATATTCGTGCATGAGCATATTGAACATAATAAACTGGATTCTCATTAGTGTTTTTACGAAGTAAATCAACATCCATAACCATTGGGGTATCGGTTGGAAATCTAATTAAGGTATAGCGGGCAGCATCTGTGCCAACTTTTTCTACCAACTCTTCTAGGGTAATTATCGTGCCTGCTCTTTTTGAAAGCTTTAATTCAGCACCGTCTTCAATAATCTTTACCATCTGCCCAATTAAAACCTCAACATCTTTTTCCGGATCATCACCTGCGCAAGCTGCAAGAGCTTTTATTCTGCCTACATAACCATGATGATCAGCACCTAACATATAAATACACAAATTAAATCCGCGCTCTCTCTTACTAACATAATATGCAGAGTCAGATGCAAAGTAAGCAAAGGTTCCATCAGATTTAATCATTACTCGATCTTTATCATCACCAAAATCTGTGGTGCGAAGCCAGATAGCACCCTCTTGCTCAAAAACATGACCTTCTTTTTTTAATTTATCTAGTGAATGATTAAAAAAATTATCCTCATAAAGACTGCTCTCAGAAAACCAAGTATCAAAGTGTGTACCAAAGTTATCCAACACTTTGCGTTGCTGCTCTAACTGTAATTTATAGCCAGCTTGTGTAAATGCTGATATTGATTCACTCTCGGCTAACTGGGTAATTTGTGGATTACTTTTTACAATTTCTTTTGCTAAATCTTCAATATATTCACCGTGATAGCCATCTTCAGGGCGAGCCTTACCTAGTGCGGCCGCGCGAATAGATGCGCCAAATAAATCCATCTGATTTCCACGATCATTAACATAAAACTCCCGGCTTACCTGCGCACCGGCTGCTGCTAATACTCTGCCTAAAGAATCTCCGACCGCTGCCCACCTGGTATGTCCTAAATGAAGCGGCCCAGTTGGATTTGCGCTAACAAACTCAAGATTTATTTTCTTACCTGCTAGCGTATTTGAAGTTCCAAATTTTTTACCAGCAGCAAGAATTTCAGTAACAACTACACCTTGGCTGGCACTTTCTAAAGTGATATTAATAAATCCAGGTCCAGCAATATCAACCTTACTAATGCCTGCAGTTGTTAATAGTTTGTTATCAGTTAGAGTTTTAACAATCACCTTAGCTATCACCCCAGGTTGCATATTTGCTTCTTTAGCAAGAGCTAATGCAATTGAAGTTGCATAATCACCATGGTCACGATTTTTTGGGCGATCTAAAATTAATTGTGATGGCACATCGCAAGGAAGTTGGCCTTCACTTTTGGCTATATCCAGCGCCTTAAGGATCACCGCAGCGACCTTACTTTGCACTGAATCTGCACTCATTTGAGCAAGGTTACCCGTTAGACCTTGCTAAAGGTCGTTAGTTTTGGTGAGGCGGGCATATACACCGTAATCTTTGCCCCTCACTCAAGTCAGTAAATGCGGGAGTGGTGAAATGGCAGACACGCAGGTCTTAGGAACCTGTGCTTCGGCGTGTGGGTTCAAGTCCCACCTCCCGCACCAGTTGTTTTTACTTTAAACCTACGGAAGGCTACGGGTATGGCAGATAAAAACTTTCTATCGTGGGTAGGTTTTAAAGGTGAAGATGAAAGTAAACCTGCACCAACACAAAATGCATTAGAGAGAATTCGCGAATTAGAAAGTCAACTAAACGACCTTAGATCTCGCCGTGACATTACCGGCTTAAGCCGCGAAGAGTTTGAAATATTGGCAACTGAGACTGCCATGGCAATGATTAAGTCTGCTCAAGCCCGCGAAGCAAAAGCTAATACAGCAGTGCAACGTCTTGTTAATGAAACAAATAGAAACAGCAAAGAAAAATTAGAAGCTGCTGAATCTAAAGCTAAAAGTATTCTTACATCTGCTGAATCACGTGGGCGTAAATACATTTCAGCGGCTGAAGATGATGCTGCTGATTTAATCTCAACAGCTGAAGGTGAAGCAGATTCAATTCTTAATGAATCAGCAAGAAATGCGGCTCAAATTGCATCTGCTGCTAAACGAGATGCGCAAAAATTAATTGAAAATGCGGGCAGAAGCATTCTTGACTACCGTTCATGGTTATCTTCTGCAATCTCTGAGGCTGAGCGGCTGCACCGTGCTCAAAATTCATCCCTTAATGCTGCTGAAAATGCGATTCAAGAATCAAGGCAGAAACTAAAACATGCATTTGATCGTCTATCTCAACTTCAAATGGATATTAATGCCAACTTAGATGCTGAAAATAAGCCAGTGGCAAAAACTTTTGTAGTAGGTGCGGGCAAGAGAGCAGCTGCAGCGGCAGCAAGAAAACAGAAGGCCGCTAATAGCAAAAAATCTACAAGTAAGAAGCCTGTAAGTAAGAAAAAGAAGAAGTAACTAAGTTAAGTTTGAGTTAGCAAAGCTAAACCTTTCTAACTAACAGAAAAATACTATGAGTACAAAAAATACTGATATTAAAAAGAGTACCCGCCATATTTCATCAATTGATGGTTTGCGAGCAATCGCGGTAACTGCGGTTGTGCTTTATCACTTAGGTATCTCCTGGATTCCAGGTGGCTTCTTAGGTGTTGACTTATTTTTTGTAATATCTGGATATGTAATAACTAGATTAATCCTTGACTCGATTAATCAATCAAGTGCACTTGATTTACGTGCTTTCTACGCCGCACGTATTCGCAGGATTTACCCTGGTTTTTTGTTTATGGTTATCTCTACGATTATTTTTATCGGAGTATGGGCGCCGGAGGCTATAAAAAGATTTTTATCTGATCTTCCTTATGCTTTATCTGGCACAATTAATTGGGCATTAGTTGCTCGTAATCAAGATTACTTTGAAACAATTGGCAGAGCACCTCTGCTGCAGCACACCTGGTCACTAGCGGTTGAACTACAGTTTTATCTTATTTGGCCGATTATTTTGTTAACAGTTTTAAAGTACTTTGGTAAAAAAAATGTCGCTCGCATTGCTTTAATTATCGCAATTATTTCAGGCACTATATTATTTTTAGTCTCTCTTCAGTTAGATCAAGCTAACTCCGCTAAAGTTAGCCATATTTACTTTGGAACAGATACTCACTCTCTTGGTTTATTTCTTGGTTCTGCTTTAGCAGTTTCTTGGATTCCTCAAAATCTTTCTGCAAATATTACAAAGCGGGCGCAAGATGTAATCGATGGAATTGGAGTAGTTGGCCTACTTGGATTAATCTCAACATTTTTATTTATTGATGAATCAAATGCCAGTCTTTATCAAATCGCTTTCCCATTAGCTGCAATATTTGGTTGCTTAGTCATAATTTCACTAGTCCACCCTGCATCTAGATTTGCTCCAATAATTAGTACCCCGCCCTTTCGATGGATAGGCCAGCGAAGTTATGGAATCTATATCTGGCACTGGGTAATTTTTCAGGTAACAAGACCTTCCGTTGATTTATCTGGTGAGACTTGGGCGCTCTACTTAGCACGAGTTTTATTAGTTTTAGCCTTAGCTGATATCTCACTACGTTGGGTTGAGATTCCTTTCCGACAAGGTCAGGTGCAAACCTGGTTTAGAGGAATGAAGTATCGCTCATCAAAAGAAAGAGTTCGCCAACAGATTTCAGTCCTAGTATCAATAATTGCAGTATTAGCAGTTACAACATCAATTTCAGTTAGCGCTATTAATAAATCTAATCAAATTTCCCAGGTAATTAATGAGGAATTAACTGATCAAGAGGAATCACCAGTTGATCTAGGTAGCACTACTGGGTTATGGGTAACTGGGGACAGCGTAATTTTAGGAATCCGCAGCAAATTAGAGAACAAAGAACATATCTCTTTAGTTAACGCCAGAGTTGGCCGGCAAGCCCCAGAGCTACTAGCAGTTATGCGGGTAGATCAAAGCTCTGTGCCATCCTCGCCTGTAATTTTTAACCTTGGAAATAATAATGCGTTATCTGAACAAACTGTGGTGGAAATATTTGAAGTGATTAAAAACCAACCTCAAATAATTGTTGTTAACACTGCAGTTCCAAGGCCATGGCGTGATTCAAATAATGCAATTATTTCTAAGGTGGCATCTAATTATGCAAATGTTAAGTTAGTTGATTGGGATCGAATTTCTAAAGATAGACCTGAATTATTTGCACCAGATGGTGTGCACCTAAGCCCTATGGGATCAGATGTTTATGTTGATCTAGTTTTAAGTGTTTTAGTTAAACAGTAGAAATTCATTACAAATAAATCAGCCCCCAATTTCTTGGGGGCTGATTAAATTACTTATTTACTTTTAAGACCAGCTACCTGGTAGTCCATGAATTTTTCCATCGACTACTTCACCATCTGAGTAAACAGTTGAGACCTGAACTTGTGCCCAGCCCTCATCCCCACTCTTAGTGATCTGTTGCTTAAATTGTGTTGCTGGAACAGTTGCAACTAGCTTCCACTCACCTGCACCATTGGCGCGAAGTGAAACGTTGTAACCAGTAATTCCTTCAGAAGCAGCAGGGGCTTTCCAATTTACAGTTGCACCTTCTGCGTTATATAAAGAAACAATTCCTACTGGTGCTTCGTAATTACCAATTGGTGCACCAGTTGGCTCTGCACTAGGGGCAGTAGTAGGTGCTTCACTTTCAGATGCAGCAGGTGTTGGCGTAACAGTTGTTGCCTCATTAGATGAGTTCTGTGAGATAACTACAACTGCTAAAACTAAAATTCCAACTACAACTGCGGCAACAATTCCTTTAGAAGAACCGCTGTCACTACTCTTGCTACTAGATTTTGTTGAATAGCCACCACCTGAAGCAGGTCTTGGTGTTGTTGAAATTGTGGAAACAGAAGACCTTGATGAACCACTTACTGGTACTGCAGGTATTGAATAGCGAACTGATGCTTTTTTAGAACGCTTGGCGCTCTTCTTAACAGCACGCTTTACTGAACTGCGCTTAGCAGTTTTCTTAACAGAACGCTTTGCTGAACTGCGCTTAGCAGTTGATCGCTTTGCTGCTTTTTTCTTTGCGGCCACTTATAACTCCTTAAAATCGTTGCTCTGATTATTTGATAGTTTAAATAATTCTCCAGGGGAGGATGCAGTAAGGATACAACATCAACGCTTATTTTTAGTTGAACAAATCAGAGGTGATCTCGCAAAAATGGCGCAATCGCTCGTAAAGCAATGCCGCGATGGCTAACCTCATCCTTCACCCTTGGAGGTAGTTGTGCCAATGATTGATCAAATTGATCTGGTGAGAATATCGGGTCATAGCCAAACCCTGCGCTACCAATTGGTTGGGTAAGAATTTGACCAGATAAAACCCCTAGTTCTTCTTTTTCTAGAAAAGATGAATCTAAATTTTGCCGACAAAATGCCACAACCGATCTAAATTGTGCACCTCGTGATCCTTTAGGCACATCTTTTAATTCTTCTAGTGCTTTATTTATATTTGCCAGATCTCTCATTTTTGCATCAACGCCTTCATACCCTGCCCACCTGGCTGAATAAACCCCTGGCTGCCCGCCTAGTGCATCAATAAATAAACCACTGTCATCAGCTAGTGCTGGTAATTTACTAAATTCACAGATTGCCTTTGCTTTAAGCCTTGCGTTCTCATTTAATGTTTTTCCGCTCTCAACCACCTCTGGCATGTCAGGAAAATCAGCCAAACCTAAAACTTTAACATCAGGTGTGAACTGGGAAAGTAATCTTTCAAACTCTGCTATTTTGCCAGTGTTTTTTGTAGCAAGAACTATTTTGCGCATTTTAAATACTAGTGAACAAAAGTAATTACTTTGCTAACGCATCTGCTTGAAGTTTTGTAAGTTGCTTACACCCAGCCGCGCCTAAATCTAATAATTGATTTAGGAGTGTGCGATCAAAAGGTTCACCTTCAGCAGTTCCTTGCACCTCAATAAAATTACCATCTCCTGTGCAAACAATATTCATATCTGTTTGAGCGTTCACATCTTCTTCATAACAAAGATCAAGAATGGGCTCACCATTAATTATCCCAACTGATACTGCAGCAACTGAACTTGTAAGAGGTTTAGCACTATCTGAAATATGTCCTTTTCCTTTTGCCCAAGAGATAGCATCTACTAAGGCAACGTAGGCACCAGTTATTGCAGCAGTTCGAGTTCCACCATCTGCTTGTAAAACATCACAATCAAGCACAATTGTGTTCTCACCTAATGCTTTCATATCAACTATGCCACGAAGTGATCTACCAACTAATCTTGATATCTCCTGTGTTCGCCCACCTAATTTTCCTTTAACACTTTCGCGATCTGATCGCGTATGAGTAGCTCTTGGCAACATTGCATACTCACTTGTTACCCAGCCTTCACCCTTACCAACTAACCATCTAGGAACTCCTGGCGTGAAGGATGCGACACAAAGCACTCTGGTATTACCAAACTCAACTAGTACTGATCCTTCAGCATTATTTAGCCAATTACGAGTAAATTTAATCACTCGCAGCTGATCATTAGATCTGCCATCTACCCTACTCATAACACCCCTTTGTATTGTTAAATTTTACTTGTAACTGAAACTACTTCAGGACCTAAAAATCTTTTAGCTAAGGCGGTGAATCTATCGGTATCTGCTGTGGCAACAAAGCGGTGTGAGACTTTAGCTGCGCCAGAATTTAATAGATTATTTTCAACTAGGGTTCGATAAAGGTCTTTAGCTGTTTCCTCCGCACTAGAAACTAGCGTCACATCATTTCCCATAACATATGAGATTACTCCAGTTAGTAATGGGTAATGAGTGCAACCCAAAACTAAGGTATCGATATCTGCCTCCTGCATACTCTTTAAATAATCCTGGGCAATCTTGGTAATCTCATCTCCACTAGTTTTGCCCGACTCAACAAACTCAACAAATAATGGACAAGCTTTGGCGGTAATTTGTAATTGTGGGGCAGCTGCAAATGCATCTAAGTAGGCTTTAGATTCGATAGTTGCAACGGTGCCGATTACTCCAACCTTGCCAGAACGAGTTGCCGATACTGCCCGTCTAACTGCTGGCTGAATAACTTCAATAACTGGGATCCCATATCGCTCTCTGGCATCTCTAAGCATGGCCGCACTTGCAGTATTGCAAGCAATTACAATTGCTTTAACTCCGGCCTTAACTAATTCATCCATAATCTCAAGTGCGTAGCTTCTAACCTGGGCTAAAGATTTTGGTCCATACGGACCGCGCGCGGTATCGCCAATATAAAGAATTGATTCACCAGGAAGTTGATCAATTATCGCCCGGGCTACTGTTAAACCGCCAACGCCTGAATCAAATATTCCAATTGGGGCATTATTTGTATTCATCATGTTTTGCGTCATTTGTGTAAGTGTAAATGCCCTGCAGAAATATCTATAAAGCATTGATATCTCCTATAAATGTCCGATTTACACCGGTTTAACATAAAAATTACTTAAAAATTAGGGTGAAATTGGGTGGAATTGGCTTGCTCCACTGGCCAGTAACAGCGACCATTTACCCAGGCAATTAATCGTCGCTTTCATATGGAGCTACGAAGAATTGCTGGCTTATATCCAAAAGGGTGTGAGCAAACTAAATGCCTATGGAGGCTTATTTAGATGAATTCAATAATGCTATCTGCAGACCAATTCGGAATCGTATACAACATCCTTTCATTTGGACTTGTATCGATGCTTGCCTGCACAATCTATACATTAGTTTCACAGTCACGAGTACTTCCTAAATACCGTACTGCCCTAGTTATGTCATCAATGGTTACATTCATTGCGGCATACCACTATTGGAGAATTTTCAATTCATTTGATGATTCTTATGCTGGCGGTGCAGTAAAAGTTGGAACCGGAAAAGGTGACTTCAACGAGGCATACCGTTATGTTGACTGGATCCTTACCGTACCTCTTCTTCTAGTAGAGGTAGTAGCAGTATTAGCTCTTGCTAAAGCAGCGGCTTCTTCATTAATCAACCGCCTAGTACCAGCATCTGCTGCAATGATCGCACTTGGTTACCCAGGTGAGATTTCAACAGATAACAACACCAAGGTTCTATGGGGTGTTCTTTCAACAATACCTTTCCTATACATTCTTTACGTATTGTTCGTTGAGCTTTCAAAGTCTCTAGATCGTCAACCAGCAGGAGTTGCAGCAACCATTGGTCGCTTGCGCTTGCTTTTGATCGCAACATGGGGCGTTTACCCAATTTCATACCTACTACCAATTCTTGGTCAATCAGCAACAGATCCAGGCGCATTTGTTAATCGCCAGATCGGTTACACAATTGCCGACGTATTGGCGAAGTGCGTATTTGGTCTAACAATCCTAAAGATTGCAAGGATGAAATCCGTAGCAGAAGGCATGAAGGAAGATCACTAATCTTCTGATTTAATTAGAAAGCGGGGCCAGATAATGGCCCCGCTTTTTTTATGCCTTAGATTTACTTTATAAGTGGCTTATTAAGCTCTCTTGAATTGAACCTAACCAGAAATAGACCGCAAAAAGTGGTTTTTGCCGGTCACTATCTTTCATCTTTTCATACTCGGCAAAACTATCTGTTTTTATATCTAACCTAACCGCAAGGGCAAGGCGCAGATCATTAATTGCAATTAACCACTGAGTTGGATCAGTTACTGCAATATCTGCCTTAGGTAACTCATGATCTACTGGAAAAACCAACTGCTCCCTTAAATACATTAGATGAGTTTGCTTTACTAGCCTAAGTGAACTCTCCGTGTATTTGCGAAACTCTGCAGCACTTTCTGGATCTGCATAAGCGTCTGGTAATAATCTGCGAAGAACAGGATCCTCTGGTTGTTCAATTCTAGATTCAAGATTTCCAATAGATGCAGCCATTAATTGCGCAAATGGATCATCAGATTGGTAATGGTGAGTGAAATTACGCTCTCCCAATAATTCAAGTAATTGTTCAACAAGATTAATTAATATATGTAGCTCATCATTGCTAAGTGCAACTGATAAATCACCTGCCTTTGAGGATCCCTTAAACTCGCCCATGATCATCTCTTTGTAATGTTGCCCAGAGCCCATGCTCATGTAGTTGTTGAACTGCCCGTTCCATCTCTTCTCTAGTGCCTGATGCAACGACTGCTTTTCCTTCAGTGTGGACCTGCATCATTAATTTATGGGCTTTCTCTTTTGAAAAGTTAAATAATTTAATAAAAACATAAGTGACATAATTCATTAAATTAACTGGATCATCCCAAACAATAGCTACCCAGAGATTATCAAAAAACTTACTTAAATCTAACTCTTCATCCAATTGGGTCTGGGAGCTCATGGGTGAATTATCTAACTAAAATGGTTATCTCATCACTAATTGCGGCAGTATTTTTTTCACCCGCTGAGATTACTACTTGATATGTAGCAAGCCCGGTGGTTGCCGCCTTGATCTCAAAGGAGAAGCCGCCACTAGCATCGGTAATAAATTCACCAAGTGGTTTCATATTTTGCTTAACGACTAATTTGATACCAGCAACCTTAGGTAAGACTTGGCCATAAACCATATAGCTTGTGGCGACTTTGATTGAGGCTGGTAGAGATAAGGAAACATTTGGCACAACTGAGATCACTTTCTCAATAGTTTTTCCTTCAGTCCGCTCCCAACTGCCTTCTGAAACTAATCTAATCTGACTTTTTTGGCCAAGGATGACTGGAACTGCAATCACACCAGCTAAGTCAGTAACACCTGCAGATAATGTGCGCCAATTATTATCGCTGCTATTTTTAATCTCAAATCTGACATTAAGGGCTGGTACTGGGGTTTTATCTGGCAGTTTAAATGTGCCAGTTAGATTAAAGGTTGAGCCATAACCAATCTCTTCAAGATCTGTAGAAAGTGTTCCAATTACTTGATCAGGTGCAATAGATTTTGCGATATCTCTAACAGCAGTAATTGCTGCAGTATTTTCCATCCCAAAGGTCCAAACGGCTATTCCACCTAGGCGGTATTTTCCAACTAAATTAGTTCTAGCAGCGTAGCTTCGCTCATCTGGATACCAAACAGTTCGAGAAGCTGTGCAGAAACTAGCTGAGTTAGTTGGATCTACATAGGTTTTCTTATAAGTAAAAGTTGATTCAGCATTTGTGGTGTTATAAGTAGGTAATGCATTATTACTTGCAGCAAGATTTGGTGCTTCCCTCATTACAACTGCAGCTTTAGCGCCAACTACAACTGATGATGTGAAATCTTTTGGACAAACACCTTCAACTTTAGTTATCCAGTCTCTGCCATAACCTGGAATTCCTAAAAATACCTTTGATGCTGGCATTTGAGTAATTGCATACTTAACGCCATCTTCTGTCCATGGCAGTGGCCCAATTGGACCAGGTGATGTAGTTGAGAAGTCATAAGCCATTATTCGGAGTCGATCAATTAATGGTCCTATTTCTGCCCATGAATAAATCCAATTTCCAGCACGTTTAGTTTCAGGTGCAAAATCAGGTGGTGTAGTAACTGATAAAAGTTTTCCTTGATCATGTAGAGCAGTTGAAAGCTCTTTAATAAATGCGATCCAATTTGGTTTCAGTGCTGCCCAACTTGATCTGCCATCTTGGGTATAAAAAGTTTCAAAATCTAAATCAATACCATCATAATTATATTTAAGAACTAGTGCCTTAATTGTTTGCACAATATTACTTCTTGAAGTTGGGTTTGCTAGAAGATTTGCTAAGACAAACTTTTTATTATCATCAGTAATGGTTGGTAGTAGCAAGATTCCATTTGCTTTTAACCTGGCAATTACTTGCTCTTTTGGTGTGGTGTACTTACCGAGGGCGTACTTATCTTTTATAGAATTCTCACCGGTTAAGCCATACCAAAATGGTGAGATGTCTCTAATTAAATCTAAATTACCCTCAACAGTTGGCAGATTCCTTGCTAAAGAATAATCAGGTAGCCAGCCGGAGAGTATTTTTCTTGGTGGATTATTAGCATTTGCTGGTGAAAGAGTTGAGAGCAGAAAAGTGAGCGCAGTAGTAATTATTAATAATTTACGCGATCCCATGAATTTTAGGGTATCGGTTTTATCTGAGAATTTACTTTAAGCGCGCAAAAATTTCTTTACATGTTGGACAGATTGGAAACTTCTGCGGATCACGGTTTGGAATCCATTTCTTTCCACACAAAGCACGAACTGATTTACCAGTAACAGCAGATTCAGTGATCTTGTTCTTATCTACATAATGTGAGAATCGCTCATGATCACCATCTTCAGTGCTTGCGAGTGATTCCTTCTCAAGAACTCCACCTTTGCTTGATTTACCGCGTAAATCATCTAGGAAACCCATGGGTAAATCTTAATCAGATTTTATCGCCTACCATTTACCAATGAGTCAGCCGCTGAAGGACCTTCTACGCACCTCAGATCTTTCTGCATCCGATATTGAGTTGCTGCTAGGAACTGCCAGCAAGTTTGCCGATAAACCACTGTGGGCTAAAAAAACATTAGCTAGAAAAACAGTTGCTATTTATATGACCAAGTCATCAACTCGAACCAGATTGGCCTCAGAAACTGCCGTAGCACATCTTGGTGGATCACCAATCTTCTTAAGAGGAGATGATCTACAAATAGGTCGAGGTGAAACCATCTCCGATACTGCAAAAATTATTTCAGGATTTTGTAGCGCTTTAATTGTAAGAACTTTTGCGCAATCAGATGTTGATGAGTTAGGTAAATACGCCACTATCCCAGTAATTAACGCACTTACAGATGATGATCATCCAACTCAATTACTTGCCGATTGGCTAACAATTAGAGAAAACTTTGGTAAAGATATAAAAAAACGTAAGTTTGTTTATATTGGAGATGGTAATAATGTTGCAAATGCTTGGTTAATTATGGGTGCCACAATGGGAGCACATATCGTGGTGGCAACTCCGGCTGGTAAATGGGCGCCAAAATCTTCAGTTGTTGATCAAGCAAATAAAATTGCCAAAAAATCTGGTGGCAAAATTGAAGTCATAACTGATCCAAAAGCTGCTGCACAAGATGCCAGTGTTATCTATACCGATGTTTGGATGTCCATGGGAGATTCAGAGGCAGATCGGGCTGAAAAAACTTCCGCACTTTCATCCTTTGCAGTCACAAATGATTTAATGAGATTGACCACAAAAGATTCAATCTTTATGCACTGCCTACCAGCACATCGTGGTGAAGAGGTAGCAGCTGATGTAATAGATGGGCCAAAATCCGTAGTTTGGCGTCAGGCATTTCATCGCCGAACAACTATTCAAGCCCTGCTATACCATCTAACTAGAGGTGATTTAAAAGGTAATAAATAGGGTGAAGGTTAGGTAAAGTTAGCGAATGCGTATTGCCGTTCCAAGAGAAATTAAATCAGGTGAAAAACGTGTGGCGTTAGTCCCTGACATTATTTCCAAACTCACAAAAGCAGGTCTTGAAGTTGTAATTGAATCTGGCGCAGGAGTTGCTGCGCAATATTCAGATAAACAATTTAGCGATGCTGGGGCTCAGGTTAAATCAACTGATGTAATTGCAGATGCTGATGTAGTTCTATCTGTTCAGCCCTTAAATCCTGCGCAGATGAAAACACTTAAAAAAGGTGCAATTACAATCTCTTTTTTATCCCCTACAGGCTCTGCTGATTCAATTGAGGCTGCAATTTCGGCCGGAGTTACTGCGATTTCACTTGAAATGGTGCCAAGAATTTCTAGAGCGCAATCAATGGATGCCCTTACCTCACAAGCATTATGTGCTGGCTATAAAGCATCTTTAGTTGCAGCTGAGTTATCACCAAAGTTTTTCCCACTACTTATGACTGCAGCTGGCACTATTACTCCAGCAAAAGTAGTTGTATTAGGAGCAGGAGTTGCTGGATTACAAGCAATTGCTACTGCTAAAAGATTAGGCGCAGTTGTATCAGCCTATGATGTTAGACCAGCCTCAGCTGATGAGGTTAAATCAATGGGTGCAAAATTTATTACTTTAGAACTTGAAGCATTAGAAGGTGCTGGTGGTTACGCCAGAGAGATGACTGAAGAGCGTGCTAATAAACAACGAGATTTACTTACTCCATATATTGCAGCAGCTGATGTTTTAATTACAACCGCTGCTGTACCAGGGCGAACTGCGCCACGATTAGTAACAGCTGCGATGATTTCTCATATGGCTCCTGGTTCAGTTGTAGTTGATTTAGCTGCCGAAAGTGGTGGAAACGTTGAAGGCTCAGTTGCTGGTGAAATTATTACTACCAGTGCTGGGGTAAGGATCTGGGGCGCAAAAGATGTACCAAGCCAATTAGCATTTCACGCCTCAATGTTATTTTCACGAAATGTAGTAAACCTTCTACTGCTTATGAGTAAATCAGTGGACGGTAAGCCAACTGGTGTAATTGAACCTGATTTTTCAGATGAGATTATTGATTCTGCAACTCTGACGCATAATGGAATAAAAAGAGAGAAGGGTAAGTAATGGCCTCTGAATTAATGAGCAATGAAATTGCATTACTTGCAATCTTTTTATTATCTGTCTTCGTTGGATTTGAGGTAGTTTCAAAGGTATCAACAACCTTGCACACCCCACTTATGAGTGGTGCAAATGCAATTCATGGAGTTATTTTAGTTGGCGCGATTGTGGTGGCAGATCATGCTGAGACAAATCTTGAATTAGGACTAGCCCTGGCAGCCGTTATTCTGGCAACAATTAACATGGTGGGCGGCTTTGTTGTAACTGATCGAATGCTGCAAATGTTTAAAGGAAAGCCAAAGTCTAAGAAAGATTCAGGTGAAGGCAAATGAGCCGTAACCTCTATGACTTAATTGGCCTAGCAGCTGGTATCTGTTTCATTTTAGCTTTAAAAGGTTTGTCCTCACCAAAATCAGCGCGCAGGGGAAATCTAATTGGCGCAGTTGGCGCAACTGTTGCAACGGTAATTGTTTTCTTTTATGCCAATGAAGGTAAAGCATTAAATAATCAAACCCTAATTTTGGCTGCAATTGCTTTTGGTACCTTAGTCGGCGTTCCAGCTGCGCGTAAGGTGCAGATGACTCAGATGCCACAACTAGTAGCACTCTTTAATGGTGTTGGTGGTGGAGCAGCTGCTTTAGTAGCAATTGTTGAGTACTTAAAACTTGGAGATACAGCATCTACAGCAGTTGTTATAGCAACAGTATTTACCGTAATTGTGGGATGCGTATCTTTTTCTGGCTCAATTGTTACCTTCTTAAAATTACAAGAAATAATGACAACAAGGCCAGTTATATTTCCACTGGGCCGACAAATAATCGCACTGACCTTAGTTGGCGTATTAGTAAGTGGTGGTTGGGTTATCTCAGCCGGTGGCACTACTCCACTATTAGTAAATGGCTTACTTTCATTATTATTTGGTGTTCTCTTTGTATTACCTGTAGGTGGAGCAGATGTTCCAATTGTTATCTCACTACTTAATGCATTTACTGGTTTAACAGTTGCCGCCTCTGGTTATGTTCTACAAACTACTTTATTGATTGTGGCTGGAACATTAGTTGGTGCCTCTGGCACAATTCTTACTAGATTAATGGCAGATGCCATGGGTAGATCTTTATTTGGAACTTTATTCGGCGCCTTTACCGCTAAAGCTCAAGCTAGTGTTGGTGAAACGGAAGCTCGCCCAGTTAAATCTGGCTCACCTGATGATGTAGCAATACTTCTTAACTACGCCCAACGTGTTGTAATTGTGCCCGGCTTTGGATTAGCAGTTGCTCAAGCACAGCACACGGTAAGAGAGTTAGCAGATTTATTAGCATCAAAAGGTGTTGAAGTTGCTTATGGAATTCACCCAGTTGCAGGTCGTATGCCAGGGCATATGAATGTTTTACTTGCCGAAGCAAATGTTCCATATGAACAATTAGTTGAGATGGAAGAGATTAATCCAACCTTTCCGCAAACAGATGTGGTCTTAGTTGTTGGCGCAAATGATGTAGTTAATCCTGCAGCAAAAACTACTCCTGGTTGCCCGATTTATGGAATGCCGATTTTAGATGTTGCGCTAGCCGGTAATGTGATCTTCTTAAAACGTTCAATGCGACCAGGCTTTGCTGGTATTGAAAATGAACTTTTATATGAGACAAAAACCACACTTTTATTTGGTGATGCAAAAGATTCGCTAACAAAAGTAGTTAGTGCATTAAAAGCTTTATAGGAATAAATAAGTACTAATAGATGTTATATAGTTAATCAACTCAAAAAAATAATGGAGATAATGTGCCAGCAATAACCGTTCGCGATATCACTGTTCTGCCACGGGTTGTTGCTGATGCTAATTTGCGTCCACGCCGGGTAAAAAGTATTACCACCGCACCCCAAGGTCATGAGGGTGAAGGATTTCCAGTAAGGCGAGCATTTGCTGGTGTTGATTTAGCAGATTTAGATCCATTTATTCACTTAGATCAAATGGGTGAGGTTGAGTATGCACCAGGTGAACCAAAGGGAACTTCTTGGCACCCACATCGTGGATTTGAAACTGTAACTTACATAATCGATGGCATCTTTGATCATTATGACAACCATGGTGG
>OFQT01000025.1_pt1 | contig 19333 bp, 21 predicted proteins | sample 1542931 | NCBI WGS metagenome assembly OFQT01 (sample SAMN05442511, study PRJEB24371) | freshwater metagenome | isolation source: Freshwater Lake | place: Canada: Niagara | collected 2012-08-09 | reverse complement strand
CCCACGACTGACCACACTTAGGAAGTGTCACCTCAGGACTCTATGTGCTATAATAAAGATGTCAATAAAAAAGCCACCCAAGTAGGTGGCCAAACAAGTTATGTCTGAGTTAATTATAACACAGGCTCAGGTAAATTGGCAGAAAGAAATCCGTGTCAACAAAGATGGTACAAGTTACTTCAGCATTCGGGGCGTCGCTCGATTGGCCGGGATTGATGATAGTCAGCTGGCAAAAAACCTAAAATCAGGTGCGGGGAGTTTGCCGGTAAAAATGGTTGAACACCTTATCAGTAAAGGGTTTGAGGGTGCGGGGGTTTCTGAATATCGCCATAGTGGAGTACCTGACCGGGCAGCTGCCGCTATCATCCGCTACTACGCGATGTATGCTGGCAGCTACTGTACCGATACGGCCCGCCAAAGTCTAGAGGCAATGTCAGAGTTGGGTATCCGTACCTTCGCCCACAAATTGACAGGCTGGAGCGCTGCCGATAATTCGATCGCCGCCTACCTTGAGAATGCCCTTCCCGCTACCCCCCACCAATGGGAGTGCCGCTTCAAGCCTGAATTCTGGGCGGCCCTAGAGCGACTGTACGGATTGAAGCGCGGTCAGCAGGCGTGCGGGATGTTCATTGCCCATTGGGTCTACGGATGGTTCCCCGTAGAGCTGCAAGAACGCCTCAAAGAAATTAACCCTGTGATTGGCCCTGGCTACCAACGGCGCAACCGTCACCACCAGCACTTTGAGGAAGTCTTGGATTTGGCCCTTGACATGCACATCAGCAAGATTACCACCAACCTCATCCGGGCCGTCAACCGTAATCACTTCAAACGGCTAATGGCAGATGTCCCTCGCGTCAAGTTCAAGGATGACCCACTGCTCAATGGCCAATAACTCCTAAGCCTCCCGAAAGGGGGGTTTTTTAATGGCCACACAGTTCCTATAATGCAGACCGCCGTCCCCCACAGCCCAACCCCCTTACCCTGGCCATACTTAGGGCCGCAGTCCCCCTGGCCATCCACACGCGCCGCCAATTTGCCCCCGATTACCTCCACCAAAACCACCAAATCGATTTGGCCATCGACACGAGCGTGCGTCCCTTTGGCCAATTAATTTGCCCCCGCTATACCGACAGCGCTAAATCGGTAAGTCTCTTTGGCCAACCTACTATTACTGCACATAGTGTGACCCTGCGAACCCTTGCTACACCTGGAAAAGTGTCAAGCTGTCACACCGAGCGCTACCTTATAATGCCCTACCCGTATGCGTTTCAGCCGATGCCAAAAACCTGTGTGACCCTGAGAAGCCTTCTACTAACACTATAGGGAAAAGGGTCGTATTAAGGGTAGAAGGAAAAAGTTTCGGTAAGGGTGGTTTTATATGTATATAGTAAGGACGTGGGTGCCGCAGGGTCACACAGGCAGAGTCTGGTAGCCAAAACGCTCTCCCTGTAAGCGTTATATGCTAGCGTTCGCTGTGACAGCTTGACACTTTTCCAGGTGTAGCAAGGCTTCTCAGGGTCACACAGCAAGGTCAGCAGTAAAAAGATTTTAGAATATTCCTGATGGAGGAACTCTATGTGCGTTAATATAGGTGTAAGGTTCAGAGAGACTAAATCAAATGGCCGCTGATAAATTCGACTTCACCCCGTTCATCCCCGCAGAATTCGCTACCTACGAGTACATGGGAGCAATGGCTCAAGCGCTGATTCAAAAGGCTTATGACCCAATGAACCCTAATCGTTCTGAAGAGGCTGCCGAAACCTTGATGAAGCTTTTGGACAGCGTACCGTACAACGATGAAGGTCGTTATGACCCACGCCTTCGTGACTATCTAGGCTAGACATCACACCCACCCCTCGGTGGGTTTTTTATTGGGCTCCAAATGGCCAACCCCCCTTACTATACATAGTGTGACCCTGCGAAGCCTTGTTGACCCTGGAAAATGTCAAGCTGTCACAGCGAGCGCTGCCTTATGATGCATACAGTGAGAGCGTTTCAGCCGCCGATGAAATCTGTGCAAGCCTGTGACACTCAGGGCATTACCTATATATATATAAAACAGTCATCCCTTATCTTTTTTCCTTCTACCCTTTAATACGACCCTTTTCCCTATAGTGTTAGTAGAAGGCTTCTCAGGGTCACACAGGTTTGAGGCGAAGGCTGAAACGCTCTCCCTGTAAGCATCATAAGGCAGCGCTTGCTGTGACAGCTTGACACATTTCTAGGGTCAGCAAGGCTTCGCAGGGTCACACAGCGAGGTCTACCATTCGAGTTGGGCGGTCGGGCCGTCGGGCGGTTGGGTAATAAAAGGAACTGTGTGGCTATTGAAGGGGGCGAACAATCTGTGTTATAATTTAGCCATGTAGTAAGGAGTTGTTATGAACCTAATCCAAGATTTGCAAAAGGCTTGTCCCAAGCTAGTACCGCAAGGGGTCATGTACAGTATTAGCCCAACCACGTCGTTCAATCAAGTTAATCTTGTCTTGACTCGTATAGGCACGCCTAAGAGCGTAGTATGCCGCATCCAATTGGGCCGCTATAAATTTGAAGCTAACCTCTCAGGAAGTTTGGAGTTTCACCAGTCGTCAAGTGTAAGCCTCCCTAATGGGCCATACTCTAAGGAGCAGTTCCTAGTAATGGTTATCAAGTTCGCCCTTCATCTGCTGACTGGAGAGTATGTATGAACCAAGATGACGCGAACATTATAGCAGCCTACCTGTGCCGGGAACTTTATGACTACACGCCGCCAGGGCCAATAGTTAGTAACAAAGCCCCAGATGCGCAAATGGCGTACTCAACAGCAATTGAACTGGCCCGCACCGTATCCACCTGGGTAGACTTTGACAGGTCAGACTATAACGAGGCGGCCCGCCTGATAGCCTACGCAGCGGGGATTCAAGTTGATAAAGGGTACGACTTCCACACTGACTACAGGCCCACACCGCAGCGGATACTGCGATTGGCCTACAAAGTAGTAGCCAAGATGATGATGCTTTAAACAATGGCCCGCCCTAACCAGGCGGGTTTTATTTTGACCTAACTACCGTTACTGGGATTCCAGTAACGTATCACAGTGATACCAAATTAACTGAAGTATGCATTGTTAGGTAGCCTAATATAGAACAATGTGTGTTATAATAGAGGTATAGAGTAAAAAGCCCCAGTGAAGGGGCCAACAAAATGTCAAACTTATCTCGTTTCGAGTTTAACTCATCTGAAGTTCGCGTGCTGACCATTGACGGGGAGCCGTGGTTTGTGGCCAAAGATGTTTGTGCCATCCTAAACATTGACGATGCTTCTCAAGCATTGGGCCGCCTAGATGAAGATGAAAAGCGCGTATTGACGCGCGAAAGCGATGAAGCCTTTCCCTATTTAACAGGGAATGCAGACACTACAAGGCTTTCAGCCGTTTCCGAATCAGGGCTGTACGCTTTGGCCCTAACGAGTCGCAAGCCGGAAGCAAAGCCATTCCGCAAGTGGGTCACAAGTGAAGTCCTACCATCCATCCGTAAGACGGGCAGCTATTCGGTAGCCAAGACGCCCGCTGAGATGCTGCTAGAGTACGCCAAGGTGATGGTGGAGCATGAACGGCGGTTGGCCAAAGTAGAGGCAGAGAATCAACAACTGAAAGAAACAATGGAAGTGGTTGAAATGGAAGTGCAGGCTAACACCGCAGAACTGGAGCGCTTCCGTAATGGCCACGGTTACTACTACTCGATAGCGGGATACTGTAGCAAGTTGGGCCTACAGCGACCGTTGCAGTGGATGAATAACCAAGGACGGAAAGCGTCAGCGATGTGCCGTCAGAAGGGCATAGTCCCAGAGAAGGTTAGCGACCCACGATGGGGGACAGTTAACACATACCCAGATAGCGTTTTGAATGAACTAACATGGTAAAGCACAGCCCGCCCTAACTCGGCGGGTTTTGTTTTAGGCAGCCTAAAAGTCAGGGCCGTGGGAATATTCGACAGTACATTTACAATTGCTTTTACAACTGCACTTTTGGGTGGGGAGGATGAGGTCATTGATGCCGACCCAGCCCCACCCTTCGTAGTCGATGCATTCCTTGCAATTCTCAGCGGGCGATAGGTGACGGCGGGCGAATAGGTAGCCTTGTTGGGTCTTCTTACCAAGCTCGACAGCGAAGTAGGACACCTTGCCGCTTTCGCTGTACATTGTCAGGCGTTGGGCCAGTTGGGCGTCACTGTTCTTGCCAGAGGCGATGTCATTGAACAGATATTTCAGACCGTAGGGGGATGGGACATTATCGGACATCCCGTACTGAGAGCGCAAGATGCGGGCCACTATCAGATAGTCGTTAGCGAACATATTTTGGGGCCCGCCAGCAGCCAGACTTGCCTGTGCAATATGGATGTCCCTGAGTAGGGAGGCGGCCTTGGACTGGAGTGCCTGGTCACGAGGGTTTGACCGAATTTGGGCTGCAAGTCCTATAAGTTCAGATTTCTTGGAATTGATAAACTTATTGGTCTGGTATTTGACAGCGGCGTCGGTAGCAAATGTCCCCTCAGGATACCGGAATCTCTTAACGCGGGCGTCGTAGACTAAATCGCCAACTCGGATGCTCATGGCCGTGGGTACTTGACGGTAATCTTGACTGACAGTTCAGCGATGGACACACCAGTTCCATTTAATAGGGCCCGATAGCCGATAGTCCAAGCGTTGCCTGGGAAATAACTGGAAGTGACCTGGTTAATCCGGCGCAAACCATTGGCCCCTAATGCGCTTGGTGAAGTACCTGTATTGTCTGTAGTAGTGATGAGGTTGGTGACTACCCCAGAGCCAAGTAGGTACTCGATATTGAAACTGAAATAGTTGGTAGCGGAATGGGCAGCAGCCCCACCCGCGATGAAGATATTGACAAAGCACAGTTTGGTAGCGGCCCCCGTCCCGTACTGGGAGTTGTAAAACTCGGTTGCAGAGCGGCGGCGGGTAGTGGCAGTGACGTTAGCTTCAATCGGGAAAAGGATGTCCACTGGCGGCGAGTACCAGCGGCTAGAGCTTTCCTCCCACTCCCAAGGGCCTGGGTAACGGCTGCCAGGTTCATTCCATAAATCACCGTTAGCGGGGCCGGACGGCTGGGTTGCACTGTAGGTGACTGTAGTTGCACCGTACTTAACAATAGGACTTGCTGACACCAAGTTATTTACGTCCACGCCGCAATCCTCCTCATGACATCATCCACTACCGCAGAATTGATATTAGCGAAGTCATCAATGGAGTCCATCTGCGGGTCTGGGTTATTGGGGTCAGGTGCCTGTGGGTTTTGGTCTACAGGTGGAGCATCGGGAATCTCTGGTAGAGACAGGTTGGTGAAGTTATCGTCAACGTATTGTTTGATTTCCTTAGTGCCCATTGGGTAAATTCCTGAGAGAGCAATGAGTGTTTCAGCTTGGGCCTTATTGATGACTGCCTGTTCATCCGGCGAAATAATTAGCGAGAGCGGGACATCGATATCGAAGGCGCTGAGGTTCAATGTCCGTCTCAGGTACTCGCAGATGTACTCAATATGGTCTGTCCAGTTGGAGTCTATCCATGAAGCAAGCCTTGTAGCCCATTCCATTCTGGTGACAAGTTGGGCGACGCTGCCTGACCCCATGTTTGATGTATCGTTTCTGCCGAACAGTACGGTCTTGGGATAGTCACTTCTAAGGGCCAACTGATTTTCCAGAATGGTGTACAAATCCCCAATTCCAGATAGGGATAGGGGTGTATTACCGATAATCTCATTGTCCTTGTCGTAAAGGATTACTTCAGAGACATCACGGCCAGCATTAATGGAGTCCAGCCGGGACATTATCTGCTGTTGGGCCGTATTTGTTTTGGCCATAATGTCGTTTCTGATTGACGCACTCAGCCCTGCTGTGCCAATAGAGACTTGGTTGGAAGTCCTCATCAACTTCATAGCGACTGGCCCTATGCGCTGGAAGTCATGCAGTATTTCAATTAACCCGTCGAGGACTGAGCGGTAGGAGACTTTTAGGTAGCCTAAATCGGAATAAACTTCCTGACCTTTGAAGAGAAGCAATCTGGAAGTGTGTACATCATTTGTCCCGATTCTAATAGTCTCGCCTTCAAGCTCTATATCGTGGGACAGAGGGTAGATAGCAAGTCCTATTAATGTGCCGTTTATTGGTGTGTCCAGCCGCGCCCCATTAGTCTTCATTAGGACGGCGCAAAGACCGTGCAGGCGGGCCCAAATAGAAGCGTGCCGGAAAACCTCCCACAGACCTAGGGCGTCGAGAGCGCTGTTGTAAGTTTCACTATCGGGCCCTTTTATTTCAAAGCCTGTAGAGTAGGCACTGTCTGGGTAGGTATCAATTATTCGCCTGACTAGAGCATCTGTCTGATAGAGGCGGGAGTAGTCATTATTGACGCTTACAGAGTATCGCCGGAATAGGTCGGAGAGGATTTTGCTGTCGTAGTTCATAGCAACCCACTGGAGGAAACAAGTGCCGTCATCATTGGGATGGTGGATTCCCAACCGAGGGGGATACCGTTAAGGGCGCTGTCCAGTTGGGATTGCATGGACATGGCATAATCCGCCCTAGATGTCCAGTCAAACCACTCCAAAGTGTCGGCTTTTTTGAGGTTACTGTTTGGTGGATTTAGGTAGAGCGTGCGGGCCCCTACGATGTACGGTCGGTAAGCGATAGCACCACTAGAAGTTTTGGCCCGTGACTCCTCTAACAGTTGGGTAATGAGGAATTCGTCAGCGTCTGGATTAATTGACCGCACAATTCCTATTGCTTGTGTTTGGTTCATAATTAGCAGGACATTACGGCTGTCCAAGTACCTGTAATAGTCAGACCCGTCAAGTCAAGAGTGATTTGGTTAGCGTTGTTGCCGTTAGTCCAACCAACCCCGTACCCTTTGCCGCTAGCATCAATAACGTTTACCCCGCACATGACTGCTGTGGCCATATTATGAACCCACACAAGGTTATTGCCAGTTAGGTCGGATGAGGTGAAAGTCCTAGAGACAATCCGGGCGATTGGGTAGAGAGTGCCGACAAACCCAGCAGCAAGGCGGTCGGTAGATTCCTGGAATACAACCTGGAAGTTAGTGTCAGTGCCTCGCTCAACTTCAAAGCCCGCATCCTGAGTGGGAGTGCCTGTCTCATCAGCATTGAGGATGAGGATGTTGTCGCCAATCTCGACCGTAGTAGATGTGACGAAATCTACCTGGGAGGCTGTAATTTTACCTACGACTAAATCTGCAAGAGAGTTATCAGACTTTTGCAGGGTCATCGACGTGGTGTCCGCCACTAGCTTTGTGCCGCTTGTCGCCGCCCCAATCTGCCAACTAGAGGCATTAGTCCCAGATGGAATCCTTGCTGCAGGGACAGTCCCAGTTAGTTTCGATGCATCAAAAGCAGCTATGTCTGCATCAGCAATTGACCGAAAGGTGGGAGCGCCTGTGCCACCGCTAGGGCTGGCTAGAAAGAGAGACTGAGCCTTTGATGAAAAACCTAAATCATAGGAAGTGCCCGCCCCACCGCTAGTATCGGTAACGCTGAATGTATTGGAATCAGTAGATGATAGGGCAAGTGACGCTACGGCCCACACAAAGCACGAGTTGGTAGTGTCCCACTTCAAAGTCTGGTTATTACCGGGAGCCGTATTTGGGAACAGCAGTGTGTAGTCAGCTGCTAGACCGGGGCGGGCCCTGAATGTTACTTCACTGGAGCCAGATACAAATGAAACTTTTCCAAAAGTTGATGACATTCCTAATTCCTCTCAATCATGATTGTCCAGACATCAATTAATGGCCGGAAGCTTGACAAGTCCAAAGTTAATTGATTGACAGCGTAGATAGTGTTGTCCGGCGTCACCCGGTCGCTGTATTGGGGGGCCCATAGAGCGTAGTCAACTATTGACTGCTCTCCCAGGTTGTGTACAAAAGTGATGCGGTTCTGTCCATTTAGGTCAGCATCCACGAAGGTAAACACCCGTTTGGTAGGTTGCTCTGGCGGGATGGCTGCATCAGACTCTAGGCTGACCCCATAATTGACAGAGATAACTGGGGTCGGACTGACACTAATGGAAATGTCCGGCTCATCAGGTAACTGGATTATTAGGAAACTCATGTGACCGTTACCTGCTCTTCAATGGTTAAAAGCATTCGTCTTACAATGAATCGGCGCTTGCCAGTGACAGTATCATCAGCCCTAATGTCCGATGTGTATTCGCCGGGAGGGAATGTCCTGGATTGTTCGGCGGTGATGGCCAATAGGAAAACACTGGCAGACTGTACCGTCGCTGAGAGCAGCCAGGTAGGGTCTGTTAACCCAGCACTACTCTTCAAAGCGCATTTAAGCGTATCATTAGTCATATCGCGCCCAACGACGGAGAAAGTCCATTCCCTATCCTCCCCCGCGCCGACACTTAGCGAAACCTCAGAAACTATGGTCATAGTCCAAGCATTGTGTCCATAAAAAGGTTAGCTAGAAAGGAATAACCCTGAGAAATACTGTCGCAGAGGTCGGTGACAAGGGGTTGCTTCTTTGCACTAAAGCGCTTAAGCATTGACATCATCTCCCGATTGTGTGGGGTGTCTGCGACTTTTAGGCTGCCTAAATTCATGGCATTAGCGAGGGGGATGGCCCTTGTTAGTTTGTCCGTCGATGGTTTGATGAATTGAATGTTGTAGCCGTATAGTTGCTCGATTATGTATCGCTGCCAGCGAATAGACTCGGAACCAGCCTCAGCTTCAATAACGACGTAAGTTGCAGCAGTGTCAGCTTTAGCCGTTGATACAAGCATTGAATCCCCATCAAGAGCCCCCCATTGGCCGGCAGTGATACTTTCAAGCACAATTCCTTTAGTTAGCGGGTCATAGGTCATTAAACAGCCAACAGAAAAGCAGCCATCCTTTTCAGTGGCTGCCAAATCCCACGACCGAATCCTGAATTTGCCAATCAGGGTATCACTAGAGGAAGTGTACTGGATATTCTTGAACAGCCCTAACCCAGAGTTGTCCGATGGGATGCAGTCTAACTCCTGTGCCGCCCCAACGCCGTACATGCGGTAGATGGACTCGACCCACTCATCTTCCCGCTCCTGTGTCCAACTTTTACCAGTCCTTACACAGACCCTTTTGTACAACCCTTCTGCTACAGCCCGCCTAAAAGGGATTTTATGGTGGCTAAAATTTCTATCTGCGGCAGTCTCAACTAATTTATTAAAGTCAGAGTCAATTCCAAAATGTGTTGAGAATACTCGTAGTGACCCTCCCCAAACTACGCAGGCGGTAGCGGCATCAATAATGGCAGGCAAGTCAAGGCGAAAGGCCGCTTCATCCACGACAATGGCTGCGCCTGATTTGTCTCTGAGGTTGACAGCGTTACCCGCCAAAGCCGTAATTGAATAGCCACTCAAGAACCTGAGTCGGTACATGAGGGTATCCCGGTCGTCTATTAGGCGGCAACTAGCTGTCTTGTCTAGGATGTGACCTAGGGAGCGGGCCCATCGAGTCGCATATTTAATATAATTTTCAGTCGTGTCGCGATTGAAGCTCGTGTAATAGGTGTTGCGCGGATTATTGGGCCGCGTCGCTTCAATCACAGACTTTAGTGAGTCAACCCAGCTAAAACCAATTTGACGGCCCTTTTCCGCGAGCATCATCTGAGAAGAGTCAGTAAGCCACCTCAACTGTGAAGCATAGAGCAGAGATTCAAGGGGTTGGGCCGTCGCTACATTAGGGGCAATAGGTGTGGGGGGACGGCTGGTTGAGTTTTCAGATAGAGCTTTATAAAGTTTTTTCATCAGTCAGTTGGGACACAGGAATTCCCAGCAGACTCGCCTGTGCTTCTAAAACTGCGAACCCTGTGGAAGTGTCCACCGTTTGAGGTTTGCTGAAAACAGAAATTATTTCGCTGCGAGTATTGGCCAATTTACCCATAACGGCCCTAACTGTGTCTGTCGGCAGCATAGACTCGCTGGCTAATACAGTAAGTGCATCTTCTATTGGAGTACGTTGCATGGCTAATCTTATAGCCCATTCAGGTGTGCCAGCTTCTAGGGAATCTGTGGTTACGTCAGTGAATATGATGTCCCCATCGCTGTTGTACCTGACACGCCGCTTAATACGCCGGACAGTTTGGCCATTTTCTAATAGGTCAAGAAGTTTGCGCTGACCTATCTCCCTGACTTTATTGTCCAGTGATATCTCTCGGTGCGACAGCTGGGAGTCAACCTCCTTTCGGAAATCATCATCGCACCGATACCAATCTGTGTACTCAGCAGGACTTACGCCACTTTTTGCGAGTGACGCCACAATATCTCCATTGCTTTTTAGCTCTGTAAGAAAAGCCTCCTTATGCATATTTAAGCGTGTTAGCATGTGTATGTACATATAGTAGCGTATTATGGCTCAACCAATCTTGCCTTACTCAGCCTATTTTGAATATGTGGCTTTGTTAAAGGGCCAGTCTTACTCGGAAGCGGCTGATAGATGGCTGATGAACGAATTCACAGCACTGGCCCCTGATGCTCTTTTCTGGGACTTCGCCCCGTTCCTTGGTGCCATTAACACTAAGAATGCTGGGTTAAAGGTGTCATTGCCATTAGTCTATGAGGGGTTCGAGTTTGAGAAGGTAGAGAAAGTGCCCGGTCAGTTTTACTGGCACTTTCAGCGACTTCTAGCAGAAGATATGGGTAAGGCTATGAAGGTGGCTATTAATACATGCTTTTGCGGTAGGGCTGTAGGTGAGTCTGAATTTAGTCCCATATCTGAAATAAGTGATAGGCTAACGTTCTTTCATGCAGAAATTCTGAGCAGGCTTTTCATGAGTTTTTTCAGCCGATAGCCTTAGCTGATGTGGCTGTCATATGGGCAGAATTTAGGCTGCCTAAATTGAGTTTCTGGGACTTGTGCGCTTACTCTCCGTACCTTATTAAATATTTGAAGGCAAAGTACCGTGGCTGAAGCGATTGAAATACTTGTTGCGCTAAAGACAAATGAGGCCATCGCGTCTTTTAACGGGATGATGGCTAAGTTTAGCGGTCAGAACTTTACAGCCATAGGTAGTGCCATGACAGCAGGGCTTACAGTTCCTATTGTGGCTGGTTTGGGAGTGGCTACCTCTGAGGCAGTCAAATTCAATTCAGCCATGCAGTCATCAGCTCGCACGCTAAACCTTAGTAAGACGGAAACGGCAGCGCTGTCCAAAGAAATTCTCACAATGGCCCCATCACTAGGGCTGCTACCTACTGAATTCGCTAGTGTAGCTGCTGAGGCTGGAAAGCTTGGGGTTGCAAAGGAGGAAGTCGCAGCTTTCGGTAAAGTTCTGTCCAACCTGAGTACAATCACAGATGTACCTATTGGAGAATTCACCAAAAAGGCTGGGGCCATCAAGACGGTATTCCAACAGAACACAGCAGAGTTTGAAAAGTTTGGCGCTGCTGTTAATGCCCTTGATGACCAAATAGGTGGGACAACGCCGAATATCCTAGAATTTACCGCTAGGGTTGGGGCTATTGGCAAGACAATTGGCCTTACCGCTGGAGAGGTGGCAGCGTTTGGGGCTGTATTTGAAACAGTAGGAATTGCACCCGAAAGAGCTGGCACTGCTTTTCAAAACTTTGCTAACCAACTTTTCACTATCAACGCCGCATCACCTAGCGCTAGGGCTGCTTTCGAGTCAATGGGTTACTCAGCTGCTACGTTTGGCCAAACAATGAAGGCTAATCCAACAGCTGCCCTAACAGAGTTTTTAGGCCGCCTAAATTCAATACCAGACCCTGTACAGAGAAGTGAGCTGTTAATTAAGATATTTGGCAAATCATCTTCAGCTGAAATAGCAGCGCTCGCCTCTCAGTCAGGGAAGCTGTCAGAAGCTTTCAAGATGGCGGGCAACGAAACAGCTAACCTTGCAAAGATGCAGTCTGAAGTTGCTAATAAAATGAATGACCCTGCTGTGCAAGCAAAGGTACTGCAGGCCCAATTCAACGCTTTGGGGATACAGATTGGGTCTGTCTTAGTGCCATTGCTGAGTCAGCTACTGCAGATTATTACTCCAGTGGCGCAAAAAATGTCAGCGTTCTTAGCTAATAACCCAGAATGGGCTAAGTTCTTTGTTATTGCCGCTGGCGGTGTTGCTGTACTAGGGCCATTAGTTGTAGCTATCGGTTCTGTAGTAACAGCTGTAACGACTATTAGCACAGCTGTGGGTGGAGCGTCTGCTGCTTTTGCTGGGTTTGGTGCTGCTGCTGGTGGGTTAGGTACGGTTATGGGCGGTGCTGGGGCCGCTGTTACAGGCTTTGGCGCTGCTCTATTTTCTGTACCGACATTGATAGCTGCCGTCGTTGCTGCTATCGCTGCCCTTACTTTCAATGTAGGCGGGTGCAGGGACATCCTAATGTCGTTCGCTACTTTCCTAGGCAGTCAATTAGTTGCCGCTTTCGATACAGCAAAGAACGCTGTAATGAATTTTGCCCAACCGATTGTCACTTTGTTCCAGAATGTAGCCACATCTGTAAAGTCAGCATTGGATGTAACAATCAGCTCGGTAATGGCATTGGCCCAACCAGTAGTCGCACAGTTCCAATATATTGGGTCTGTCATCCAATCGACGTTTTTAGGCAGCCTAAATTACATCACCCAAACCATAAACAGCATAAAATCAGCGGCTATGGGAATTGCCACACCCATCCAGCAAGCCGTGCAGTCAGGAATGGCTACAGTGCAGTCGCTAGCTTCAAACATGGTTAATCAGGTGCGAAATGCCATTAACCAGGCTGTACAGGTAGTGCAATCTGCTATCCCAGTGTTCCTCAATGCTGGCAGCAGCCTGATGCAGTCGTTCGCACAGGGTGTGGCTAATAGTGCAAATGCCGCCTACAACTCAGTGTCCAATAGTGTCAAGTCTGTGCGCAACCTTCTGCCATCGTCCCCTGCAAAAGAAGGGCCATTGAGCGATTTGGACAAAGCAGGACAAGCTTTACTTGGGACTTTTGCCGCAAACGTTAATGGTGACGCTCTCATTGCCAGACTTACTGGGATACTGAATAACCTACCACTGGCCCCACAGCAACCAGCCTACGCTACAGTAGGGCCGGCAATACAAACATCAGCCCCCGGTGGCCCTGTACCTACTGGTAAGGTAGCGGCTACAAATCAAGGAAGTGTAGTGATTAATTACACTCAGAACGTCGATATCAGCTCAAACATGACAGGCTCTGAGATTGTCGTAGCCTTGAAGTCAGCGCAAGGACAATTCCTTGATTTCCTCTCTAGGTCTGAATTCTTCAAGAATAGGAAACAGTCGTAATGCCTACCTACCCAGCACAGATAGGCTCATACGGTACTATTCCCATCTACCGCTATGAGCTGCTATCAATGAAATCTACAATGTCCATTAATCAATACCCGTGCCAGGTGGTTAATGCCGCTCCTTTTATCAACGCACAGGCAAACCAGTACGACTACTTCTACCTGTCACTGAGAGTTGATGCGGCTTCTTTCATCCTTTGGGGCGATTATTTTCGAGGTATCCCCAACAACCTGCAAAGGGACTTAGCTTTTATGAATACTTGGTATATAGAAAAGGTCGCTTTGGAAAAAATGGAGGTCGATATAGAAAAAATTGTTAATGATGGTACTGGTAACTACGACTATATTTATAAACTGGACTTGACATTCGTACACGTTGTTTGAAATGGCAAGCATAGCAACATGGGGAACGTTTAATATCGATGAGTCTGAGCTGACTTCTCTGAAGTTGGTTTACGGTCTTAGGCTACCTAAATTGCAAACTAAGTACCTAGACCCTATAATCCAATGCGCTGGTTTGGACATAGTTTCTATTACGGTAGAGCTATTCTCCAGAAACGGCGACACCGTCTACCTTCTATGGTCTGATAGGGTGTCCCTAGCAACTTCGCTTCGAGATGTCACTATTAGCGGTATCGATTATGGGTCATTTAATTTAACTAGGACTACGGTAGAGTGGGTTAGCCTGAATGCTCAGATGTTAGATAACGGGCTCTCTACAGTCAGAAATTCAGAACTAATTGCAGCAAAAATAACCCTCGAAGGGATTCAAGGGGTAGAGTAATGCAAACTATTGAGCAGCTAAAGCATACGCTGACGTTCCTAAAAGGGACTACAAATATTGGCGCTACAGGGGCGCTTGTATCCGCTGAAGTAAGCATCACTGCCAACGCTACTACCAAGTGCAATCTTGTACTAGCAGCAGATGTCGGTGTTGGTGTTGGCGACAGTTTCACCCTAACTATTGGATACCACTCATCGCTGTGGACAGTTCCTAGTAAGCCTACTCTCAGCCTGGGTAGCTCTGGGGCTGATGTCCTGCTGTTAGAGCAGCTTTTAAAGACTCACGGCGCTTTGCTGCAGGCAGCTGCGTCAACCTTTGATTCAGACACACGGACGGCCCTAATTCTGTTTCAAGGGTGGTATGGCCTTACAGCTGATGGTGTGTGCGGGCCATTAACTTGGACAGCTCTCTACCGTAACTCGCATCTGACGCCCATCAATACAGGTAGGTTCTATATTGATTCCTACAGGCGAACAGATGAGCTTATTACTCTAGATGCTGTCCAGTTAAAAATCCCCAACGTTACCAACTCTCCCGTTACCCAAGTGTCCCTGACCTACACAGCCTCTATAGCTGACTGTGGGGTCAGGTTAGGGTATCCAGTTATCCCAGACACTACTGGTACATTTCAGGTTGGTAATGCTCCAAACCCTCAGCAAAACGTAGAGAATAAATCATCAACCTCAGCGGCTGATTTACTTTTCAAGACGGGCCAAACCTATGGAAACTACAATTTCATCTGGGATGACCGTATCTTTACTAGGTACTTTCAAGCCTTTTGGAATGAGGTTAACCCAGCAGTAATTTACGATACAGAGATTTTAGAGATTGAGCGGGCCAATACGTCTATCGATGCTCCAAAACGACTCACAAATATTCAGTGGAAAGCCAACTTATTCTATAACTACGACATCCCTTATACAACTTACGGGTACACCCAAGATTTTGCCTCTGAGGGGTATCAGCATGAGGAGGCTGCAGCAACTCGCAGACTGAGAGGTGCAACTATTGAGGGCATCAAAGATATCGCGTCGGTTAGGGTATCCACCTACGGCAGGTTAGGAAATGCATGGCTCCCTTGCAGGACAGTTAGGCTGTACCTACAGGATGGGACTATTAATACAAACTTTTGGACAATCAGAGAGCATATTTTAAGGTACTCAGCTAGCGGGTTTACATCGTCGTTTCTGATGCAGGCGATGCAGGTTTAGCAAGTTTAGCAGGGGGCTTTTCATATTTATTCGCGTGAGCGACACCAATGGCAATACGCTCAGCAAGAGTTAATTTAGCTTTCTTGGTTGGGGCTGTCACTGGGGCTTCGGTCACTGGAGTTTCAGTCTTAGGGGCTTCAGTCATTGGGGCTTCAGTCTTAGGGGCTTCAGTCATTGGGGTTTCAGTCTTAGGGGCTTCAGTCATTGGGGTTTCAGTCTTAGGGGCTTCAGTCACTGGGGCTTGAGATTGTTCTTTGGCTTCTAACTCAGCTAGGTATTCAAGAAAATCAGGGTGTGTAGCTGGGTCTTGATAAACAAATTTAGGTGCAGCTGGTTTTAGGTCGCCTAAATCCTTCTTAGCTACGGTCGATTTTTGGCTACCTAAAACCTTCTTAGATTTTTGGCTACCTAAATCCTTCTTAGCTACAGTCGGGCTGTCTACCTCTTCTTTAGGCGCAAGGGCTGTGGCATAGTCCAGGACTTCATAATCCAATCCGATACTGACAGTCTCAGGGCTAGGGCGCTTCCACACCCGCTTCTGCACTCGCTTGCCATTGGACTTCTCTGTGATGGTTTCACGAGTCCATCCCATATTGACCATATGGTCAGCAATACTTGATTGCTCACGCGGTGAGGGATTCTTACCTGGCATCACCCACTGGCAGATTTCCAGCATCGTCACATGGTCGCATGAAGGTAGCAGCTTGTCGGCGATCGACTGCTCTACAGCTTCAAGCAAAGCATCTTTGGCCACAAAGCTGCGGTTATGGTCAGCAGCTGTTTCCCACAGACAGCGATTAAGCACTAAGTCTTTTTCGACAGCTGCTTTACCACCTTCACTAGAGATTTGCATGAATTCGCTGTACGCCGTAGCCCACAGAGTACCGAAAATAGCTTCCTTTGTTTCCTCAGAAATGCTTTCATCGAGTACCAAGGTGTAGGTAACTGGTATAATCCCGTGGCGGCGGTTGCGCCCTTGCGATGTTTGGTCTGCCAAAAACCCTGTATCTGAGGTTGCGTTAGAAGTACCAGCAAGCCCCCATGAACGCTTAACGGTCTTTGCTGTTGGTGCGTAAGGCTCACGAATTGTGAATTGAGACTTAGAAGCGTACTCCTTAAGCTCTGCCGCCTGTGCGTTAGGCAAGCGGTCAATATCATCCATGATGTGAGCCACGGATTGAGACGCTGCCATAATACCGTCACGGTCAATTACCGGCTTGCCAGATGTGTACTGGAAGCGGAAGGGCACGATACGGTCGAGGGTTAGGGTTTTACCACCACCTTGCTCGCCAAGAAGCCACATAACAAAATCATTCTTCAGACCTGGGTAGATAGTACGGCCCAAAACACCTTTATAAAAGTTTTGGATGTACTTGTTATAGAGCGCGTAGTTAGGGTCTGATTTCTTCTTGCCGAACATAACAGAGGCAACATTGTCCCACAGTTCCTTATTGGGCTGGTATTTATTAACGTACTCAGTCACCCAGTCGATAAAGGGGTTGTAGGCATTCTCACGAGCCACAGCCTTAACGCACTGCATGATTACAGCCATATTGCGCTCGTTATACACGCCAGTCACACGGGCAAACCAGGGAATGATTTCATCTGTCAGCTTCTCACCGCCGTACTCTACGATATCGCCCAAAGTATTAAGGGCCAATGTTTCCGCCGTGCGGTGACGCAGTAAGTCCATGTAATGCACGATGGTCATCTCATGGGGCATCAAGCAACCAAAATGGTTGTAGATTGACGCCATGATTTCAGGGGCACTGTAACGCAGCTTGGTATTTTTGAAATCTTTGTGCAGTTTGAACCAGTACTCAAAGAAAGAGCCGCCGTTCCCTTGGTTAAATTCATTCTCGCTGCCCGCATTCTTTGAGCGGTCGTGCCAGATAGGCAGTTGGCCTTCCATCTGAGTCACAACAAAGGACGTGCCAGTGCTATCGGTAGCTGAGAAAGGGTTGCGGCCTTCAAGCTTTAACACGCTATCTTCAGCATCTGGCGTGCGGTTCTTGAACTCATGGTTGTGCAGGCAGTAAAGGGCTTCAACATCCCCGTCCAGCTTGCGCGTGAGTACATCGCGATAAACAAACTCAGCAGGGGTCATGAAGTCACCTTTGGACTTCTCTTTCTTCTCTTTAGGCTCTTCTGACTTGGATGTTGATTTGGCCTTCGATTTTTTAACCTCTTCAGCCGGGAATTTTTTCAGGTACTTCTCAACGTCCAAAGTGACCTCTTTCAGGCGGGTCACAGGTTGGGAGCTGCCAAAGAAAAAGCGAATAGCATCAGTGCAAGCCGCATCAGCACTCTTAAATTGGGTCATCAACCCTTTCACCAAGCGAACGTACTCTTCTTTATTAACCGGGCGCGACAGGACAAACACCACGCGCTCTTTATTTGGGTTTTCTTCAGACCATGACAGAGTGCGATAGGTCATGGCAATGGCATCTTCAAACTCCGTGTAGCGCTCGCGCCCGTCTTTGCCATCGAAGTCCAAAGCAATCAGCCCCAAACTTTCTACATCCTTTGCAGTGTTCGATGTGGAGTTGATACCAGGACGCCATGTGCCACCCGATTCAATAAAGCTGGCAAATTGGCGCAAAGTCATCGTGGACATGTGCCACATGCCCTTGCGGTTCTTTTTAAGTAACGGTGCATCCGCTTCGGGCTTTTTAGTCGTGCGCATCGCATCGTTGACCATCAGGGTGACGGTCATAGTGGAAACAGACTGCATATCGGAATGGCCGTTGAGTGTTGCGTTCATAATCTAATACTACTGCGATTTGGTTTATACCTACATTATAAAATATATTCCTTTAGTTGTCAAGTTGTTCAGTACAAAAAAAAAGCGCTGGGTAGTATTCCAGCGCCATTGGCCATTCTTTTCTTATACCACTATTATAACGCATCAACAGTCGAGTGACATCTACCTCTAGCAGTAGGTTTATTGCTGACTGTGGTGTGTGACCCTGAGAAGCCTTGCTACACCTAGAAATGTGTCAAGCTGTCACAGCAAGCGCTGCCTTATAACACTTACAGGGAGAGCGTTTCAGCCGACGCCCAAAACCTGTGTGACCCTGAGAAGCCTTCTACTAACACTATAGGGAAAGGGGTTGTATTAAAGGGTGGAGAGGAAAAAGATTTGGTTAGGGCTGTTTTATTTATATGTATATAAGGACGTGGGTGCCACAGGGTCACACAGGCAGAGTCCGGTAGCCGAAACGCTCTCCCTGTAAGCGTTATATGCTAGCGTTCGCTGTGACAGCTTGACACATTTCTAGGGTCAGCAAGGGTTCGCAGGGTCACACAGCAAGGTCAACTATATGATTGTCAGAAAAGTTTCCCCTCAACTGCACAAGGCTATCCTCGACTACCACGCCCGCCATAGGGTGTACCTAGACCAAATACTTTACGACTGCATTGTCAGGGCCATCAGGGGGTACGATGAGCCGGCCCTAGCTGAAAAGATTAACCAAGGGCAGCACCCTCTACAAGCACGGGGGCCATTATGATACAGTAGTGGCAAGTACATGGTATATCAGCGGCATCTCGTTACGGGCCATAATAGACTCCTTGCCTCCTTTACGGGGGCTTTTTTAATGGCCAACCTCCCTTACTACACATAGTGTGACCCTGAGAAGCCTTGTTGACCCTGGAAAATGTCAAGCTGTCACAGCGAACGCTAGCATATAACGCTTGCCTGGTAAGGGTTCCAGGCGTTGATGAAATCTGTGTAAGCCTGTGACACTCAGGGCATTACCTATATATATATAAAACAGCCATACCTTATCTTTTTTCCTTCTACCCTTTAATACGACCCTTTTCCCTATAGTATTAGTACAAGGCTTCTCAGGGTCACACAGGTTTGGGGCGAAGGCTGAAACGCTTGCTGGGAGGGCATCATAAGGCAGCGCTTGCTGTGACAGCTTGACACATTTCTAGGGTCAGCAAGGCTTCGCAGGGTCACACAGCAGGGTCAACCATTCAGGCGGTCGGGTGGATTGGAGGTACGGTCGATAAAGTACCCCACGCTTCCATGGGGCAC
>OFQT01000002.1_pt1 | contig 36133 bp, 29 predicted proteins | sample 1542931 | NCBI WGS metagenome assembly OFQT01 (sample SAMN05442511, study PRJEB24371) | freshwater metagenome | isolation source: Freshwater Lake | place: Canada: Niagara | collected 2012-08-09 | reverse complement strand
TGGGGAAATCTACCTGAAGCGCACACCGACTTTATCTTCTCAGTTATTGGCGAAGAGCTCGGTCTTTTCGGAACCATTGCAACTTTGCTCATGCTTTCCACACTTTTGTTTTCAATATTTAGAATCGCTCTTCGCACGCAAGATCCCATGGTGCGCTATGTCTGTTCAGGCATTGGTTGCTGGATAGGTATTCAAACCGTGCTCAATATCGGCTCTGCAGTAAGTGTTCTTCCAGTGGTGGGTGTAACTTTGCCATTACTTTCCTATGGAGGTTCGGCCTTGATTGCTACTTATATGGGAATCGCATTTGTTATCGGTGCCGCCCGTAGAGATCCAGCAATTTATAAAGAATTAGAAAAAACAGGAATACCGAAATGGCTTCGATAGTTCTTGCTGGCGGTGGCACCGCCGGCCACATTGAACCGGCATTGGCTGTTGCAAGAGTATGGAAGAGCCAGAACCCAAACGATGAGATTACATTTTTAGGAACAGCTAAGGGTTTAGAGAACACCTTGATTCCAGCTGCTGGTTTTAGTGTGAGCAATATTCCGAAGGTAAGAATCTCAAGAACACCATCACTTACATGGGCCAGAATTCCTTTTGAATTAGTGGCTTCAGTAAAGGCCTGCCGCACAATATTGAAAGGCTCTGATTTACTCATTGGCTTTGGTGGCTATGTCAGTGCACCTGCATATATCGCAGCTCGCCTTCTTGGCCTCCCAACGATTATTCATGAAGCAAATGCAATTCCAGGTTGGGCCAATAAATTAGGTGCTCCTTTTGCACGCAAAATTTTTATTGCTTTTTCTCGGGCAGGGTTAAAAATCGGGAGATGGCGAAATGCCAAATTAAGTGGCATGCCAATCAGAGCAGAGATAATTTCTAGTACTTATCAATCAAAAGAAGTAATTGCTGTTAAACGCAAAGAGCAATTAGAAAAATGGCGACTTTCTGCTGATAAGCAAACCGTTTTAGTTTTCGGCGGATCACTTGGCTCTCGTCATATCAACGAAGCAATCTTGCAGTCTCTTTCTAGCTTTACCGAAAAAGGCGTGCAGGTCGTTCATTCAGTTGGGCGCAATAATCCATTACCAACTAGAACAGAAAATTATCTTGCCCTCGCATATATCGAAGATATGGCATCTGCTTACCATGCAGTTGACCTTGTAATCGCAAGAAGTGGCGCACTGACCTGTGCTGAACTTGCAGCAGTTGGAAAATTTGCAGTTTTAATTCCACTGCCAATTGGAAATGGTGAGCAAGCAGCAAATGCCTCTGATTTACAAACCGCCGGAGCAGCAATCGTTGTGGCTGATGATAAATTTAATTCAGGCTGGCTTTCAAGCAACTGGGATGAAATTTGGCGCAGTGCCACAGGGTATCAAGGAACTGCTAACACTGAGTTATCAGCAAGTGAGTTAATTGGAAATGCAATTATTCAGGAGGTCAGTGGAGATAAATGAGTTTAAAAACTGATTACTCACTATCTGAATTAGCAAAACTAAATATCCATTTTATTGGTATTGGTGGTTCTGGTATGAGTGGAATTGCCAGAATAATGTTAGCCAAAGGCTTTACAGTTTCTGGTTCAGATAAAAATGATTCAGCAATGCTTACCTCTTTAAAAGCACTTGGTGCAAAAGTAGAAGTTGGACATAAACAAGAGAATTTGGGAGCAGCTGATCTAGTAATTATTTCAGCCGCGATTGATGAAAATAATCCAGAGTTAGCCCTAGCGCGTAAAAAGATGATCCCTGTGGCGGCTAGAGCCCAAGCTTTAGCATGGTTAATGTCAGAATCCACATCAATTGCAGTTGCTGGCACACATGGTAAGACCACAACAACTGCAATGTTGGCGGTGGCGTTACAAACAGCTGGAGCTGACCCATCTTTTGCAGTTGGTGGAACAATTAACACAGCTGGCACAAATGCTCACAGTGGTAGTGGATCAATCTTTATTGCCGAAGCAGATGAGTCTGATGGATCATTTTTAGCGTATAAGCCAAGTGGAGCCATCATCACAAATGTTGAGTTAGACCATGTTGACCATTTTGCTGATGAAGAGGCAGTTTTTAAAGTGTTTGAGCAATTTATTTCATCCATTCAAGATAATGGATTTTTAGTTGCCTGCGGAGATGACGCAGGAGTTAAACAACTACTTACTCGGATAACTAGAAAAGACCTGAAGATATTGTTATATGGACAGGGCGAAAATAATGATTTCCAAATCCAGCGAATTCAACTAGACCCGTTATCTTCCCTAGCCACAGTTTCAAGTACTGGCCGCAGGGTTGGTGAGTTAAGTCTTTCAGTTGTTGGAAAGCACAATCTGTTAAATGCATTAGCCGCCTTTACGGCAGCAAGTGCCTTAAATATGGCAGAAGATAAGTTATTCGCTGGGCTTAAGAGCTTTACCGGAACCCGGCGTAGATTTGAATTAAAAGGTGAGGTTTCTGGAGTTAAGGTAATTGATGATTATGGCCATCATCCAACTGAAATAATTGCCACCTTAACGGCGGCTAAAAATTTAGCCCAATCTGCTCGAGTGCTAGTTATTTTTCAGCCTCATAGATACTCAAGAACGGCTGCCTTTTCAGAACAATTTAGTGCAGCATTATCAAATGCTGATTTTACTTTTCTACTAGAAGTTTACGCAGCTAGTGAGAAGCCAATTCCTGGCGTCTCCTCCTTAATGATTGCGCGAAATATGGACCAGAGCAAGGTTAAATTCGAACCTTCGATGTTAGAAGTAGTTTCAGAAATTACAAAAATGGCAAAAAGCGGAGATGTAATTATTACATTAGGAGCAGGAGATATTAGTTCACTAGGAGAACCTATTCTGCAATCACTTGCTGATCGGTAATACTTAATGAGTTTAAGGATTTCTAAGCGGCTAAAGCGATTATTAACATCCATACTGGTAGTTAGCGCAATCTCGGCCTCTGCTTATCTTCTTGGTTGGTCTTCACTTCTTTCAGTAGCACAGGTATCAGTTAATGGTAGTGGTGCTGCGAATCTAGTTTTAAATGAGCTTTCTCGGAATGGGATTGAGCCAAAGACTGGTGATCAATTGGCCAGGGTGGATGTTAGATCCATAAAAAGAACCCTGAATCAATTAGATTGGATATCTAGCAGTGATGTTTCTAGGAACTGGTTTAATAAAAAGCTCTCAATAGTGGTTCAAGAGAGAGTTGCAATTGCTAAAACGATTTCTGTGCAAAATGCCTCAGTAAATTTTGATAGCAAGGGCTTTATTTTTACACCTACTTCACCAAATCAACTTATGGCGCAAGGTAAATTACCTTCGGTAACAAGTCAGAATCGCAGTAATGAGGACCTGACCGCAATAGCTACTTTATTAGAGCAAATTCCAAGTGATCTGAGATATTTATTACTAGATCTTGAGTCAATTTCCATCACAAAATCAAGCTTTATTTTGATGGATACCCGACTTAATGCTTCCACTCTTCGCATTAATTGGGGAGGGGCTACTGATATTGGGCAAAAATCAAAAGTATTAACCGCCCTCTTGAAACTACCGGAAAATAAGGCAATTAAGCAGGTGGATTTATCGCAGCCAGATTCGCCAATAGTCAGTTAATTTTGATTAAAAGTAAATCTGAATTTGGCATTAATTCTTTATAAAAATCCATAAACTGCATAAATATTTATCTCACTAAATATCGTGTCGGTGTTTGATTGAGATGCCTCTAATGCATACTTTTGCGTAATCGGAAAAGCAATAACTTTAACTCTCAAGTTGAGATTTAGGGCTAGGGAAGAGGCGCAACGTGGCAACACCGCAAAATTATTTAGCTGTAATTAAAGTTGTTGGTATTGGCGGCGGCGGAGTTAATGCTGTTAACCGAATGATTGACGTTGGTTTAAAAGGTGTTGAATTTATTGCAATCAATACAGATGCACAAGCATTGTTAATGTCAGATGCTGATGTGAAATTAGATATTGGTAGAAAGTTAACAAGAGGATTAGGTGCAGGTGCTGCGCCAGAGATTGGTCGTCAAGCAGCTCTTGATCACATTGATGAAATTGAAGAAGTATTACGTGGTGCCGATATGGTTTTTGTTACTGCAGGTGAAGGTGGCGGAACTGGTACTGGCGGTGCTCCAATTGTCGCAAAGGTTGCAAAAGATCTTGGTGCGCTAACAGTTGGTGTAGTTACAAAGCCATTTACATTTGAAGGAAAACGTAGAACTGCACAAGCAGATGAAGGAATTGAAAATTTACGAACAGAAGTTGATACTTTAATTGTAATTCCAAACGATCGTCTGCTTGCAATTTCAGATCGTTCAATTAGTGCTCTTGAAGCATTTAGAACTGCTGATCAAGTTTTATTATCTGGAGTTCAAGGAATCACAGATTTAATTACAACACCTGGATTAATAAACCTTGACTTTGCTGATGTTAAAAGCATCATGTCAGGTGCTGGTTCTGCATTGATGGGAATTGGTTCAGCAAGAGGTGAAGCAAGATCTATTCGCGCAGCAGAGCTTGCAATCTCAAGTCCACTTCTTGAAGCTTCAATTGATGGTGCACATGGCGTATTACTTTCAATTGCTGGTGGATCAGATCTTGGTTTATTTGAAATATCAGAGGCCGCCGAATTAGTTGCGCAATCTGCTCACCCAGATGCAAATATTATTTATGGAACTGTAATTGATGATGCCTTAGGTGATGAAGTCCGTGTAACAGTTATTGCAGCAGGCTTTGCTGGTGGTGAACCAAAGCGTGTATTAATGCCAGTGATTAATGCGGCCGCACTAAGTGGTGAAGCAGATCCAATCGCTGCTAATGATCCAATTGCAATTGCACTTGATCTAGATGTTAATGGCGGGGAACCACGCTCACGCAAGCGGATAACTTTTGAAGATTTAGTCGCAGAAGATGAGATCGATATCCCTGATTTCATGCGCTAGGAATCGAGCATGGCTCGGTTGCTCTTTACCTCGCGACACTTCGGCTCACTAGATAATCCACAAGCATCTGATAGCGCAAAACAGCTTTCAAAGTTAATTGGTAATCCCATTTATTTTATGAAACAAACGCATGGTAATAAAGTAACTGTGGTCGATAACCAGAGCTCACCAAACGGGGCAGTTTATGATGGCGATGCAGTTGTAACTGATAAACCAAATGTCGCACTAGCAGTGCAGGTAGCTGATTGTCTTCCGCTGCTGCTTATTTCAAAAAGTGTAGTTGCAGCAGTTCACGTTGGCCGCAAGGGGTTATTAAATAAAGTAGCACTAGCTGCGTTAGATCAAATGAAGAAACTGGGCGCAGATCAGATATCCGGGGTGGTTGGCCCTCATATATGTGGCAACTGTTATGAAGTGGACCCGGTGATGTATGGCGAGATTGTTAAAGAGCATCCAGCAACAGGTGGCAAAAGTAATCACCTAAATCTGTTTGCAGGTCTAAAAGATCAATTAAGTGAGGTTGAAATAACAAGTTTAGGAATTTGCACAAAGGAAAATTCTGACTACTTTTCACACCGCGCTGATGCCACCCTAGGCCGGCAGGTTGGTGTTATTAGCTTATGAACCGTATTGATGAAATTAGTGCAAATCTTGAAAAGGTAAATGAGCAGATTAAGTTAGCGGCTGAAAAAGCTAACCGGTCAACTGATGAAATAACTTTAATTGCAGTTACTAAAACCTTTCCAGTATCTGATATCGAAATTCTCTATTCTCTTGGTATCCGAGAGTTTGGTGAGAATCGTGATCAGGAGGCAAGTGCGAAGGTTTCACTGTTACCAGGTGATGTGAAGTGGCATTTTCAAGGCCAGATTCAGAGCAATAAATTAAAATCAATTACATCTTGGGCAAGTTATATACATTCAGTTGATCAACTTAAATATGCGCAAATTATCTCTCAGCACAGCGGTGGCATAGAAAAGCCAATTTTTATTCAGGTCTCACTGGATAAGCCGCCACAGTCTAGATCCGGCGTTAACCCTTCTGATTTAATCGAATTAGCAGGTGCTATTTCTGAGTTACCAGGAATTAGTTTGCAGGGCTTAATGGCAGTTGCCCCAGTTGATTCACCTGCTGAGGAAGCCTTTGCTGAATTAGTGGCTATCCGCAGTGATTTCCTGCGCACTTTCCCAGCTGCTAAATCCTTATCAATTGGGATGAGTGGTGACTATCAAATAGCCATCAAATATGGTGCGACACATATCAGAATTGGCAGTTCAATCCTCGGTATTAGATCTCCGATCGCATAGCCTTTGGTCTATGGCTAGTGCATTTAAGCGGGTTGCAGGTTACCTCGGTCTTATGGATGAGGAAGAGCTTGACCATGGCAATAATCAACTAACTGAGCGAGCACCTAGATTAGTTCGTGCTAATTCAAAATCTGCTGCAAAGTCAAATGTTGAATTACTTCCAGCATCTGCACAAAGTAAAATTATGGATCATATTATTTCGCTAACTCCTAGAACTTATAGTGAAGCCCGATTAATTGGTGAGCATTACCGCGAGGGTAAACCGGTAATTATGAATTTAAGTGACATGGAAGAGACAGAGCGTAAGCGTTTAGTTGACTTTGCTTCTGGTCTAGTTTTTGGCCACCATGGAAGTATTGAACGAGTAACTCCAAAAGTATTTTTATTAACACCGCCAAATGTTTCAGTTAGTGTTGAAGATAAGAATTCAGCAGCACAAGCAAGTTTTTTTAATCAAAGCTAAAAACCTTTAAACCATGGGTGCAATTTTTGGTTTAATTTACTGGGCTCTTAATCTATTTTTAATTACACTAATCGGCCGTTTAATTTTAGATTACATTCGAATCTTCTCACCAAACTGGCGTCCAAAAGGAGTTGTACTAGCCCTAGCCGAATTGGTTTATACAATTACCGATAAGCCATTATCTTTTGTTAGGCAGTTTGTGCCACCACTTCGGTTAGGTGCAGTCTCACTTGATCTATCGTTTATTGTTGTGTTTTTTGTTGTGCAATTACTTATGCGTTTAGTTTCTGTTCTTTAATTAGTTTTTAATTAGTTTTAACCACAAGCCAAGTTCATTTTCATCAGATTTTTCGGTGCTAACTTGCTGCATTTTTGTGGCCAATACTTCGGCGCTAATTTCTGCCGTTGCTGATGAGATTACCTTCGCTAACTCGGTTGGGCCATTCCAGCTAACTGTTATCCGGTCGCTGACATCTAAACCGATATTTTTACGTTCCTCTTGAATTGCTCTAATTACCTCACGTACTAATCCAGCTCTAATTAACTCTGGAGTTAACTCAAGATCAAGTGCCAAACTTTCACCTGCATGTGAGGCAACAGACCATCCAGTTCGAGGGGTTTCAGTAATTATCAAATCTTCAATTTCAATCTCAATGCCTTTAGACTTACCATTGATTTCAACATTTAATTTAAAGGTTTTATTTTTCCGCAGATCTTTAACCATAGCAGTTGCATCAGTTACCGAGATTTGTTTTGAAATCTCTTGAACATTTGCACCAAATTTTGTGCCAAGGGTGCGAAAGTTTGCCTTTACTGAGATATCTACGAGATCTGATCCAGCCGCATGAATACCATCTAATGCCAAAATATTTAGCTCATCAGCGATATGAGATTTAATCTCTTCAGATATCTGATCCCAGCCAGGAGCAGAGATTAAGGCGCGAGATAGTGGTTGGCGAATTTTAATTGCCGACTCTGCCCGAGCAGCTCTTCCTAATTCAACTAGTCTTCGCGAAAGTGCAACAGAAGTTGATAATTTTTCATCAATCATCACTTTATCAAATTGTGGAAAGTCTGCTAGGTGAACAGATTCAACTTGATCTGCTTCAGATGATTTAACAAGTTTTTGCCAAACATGTTCAGAGATAAATGGCACCATAGGAGCTAGCAGAAGGGTTAAGTTCTTAAGGCAGAAGTAAAGAGTATTAAGTGCTACTGGGTCACCATCCCAGAAGCGACGACGAGATCTGCGCACATACCAATTTGAAAGATCATCAATAAATGCAGCAAGTAAAGCTCCGGCACCTTGCGAATCAAAACTTTCAAGGGCATCATCTACACCTTTAATTAGTTTATTAAGTTCAGAGAGAATCCAGTGATCCATAAGTGTTAAATCTTTAGGTAGGGATGAAACTTTAAAATCTGCTGCATTTGCATAGAGGGTAAAGAAAGAAATGGTATTCCAGTAGGTAAGTAGAGTTTTTCTAACCACATCTGATATCGCATCATGTCCAACTCTGCGAGCACTCCACGGTGATCCAGCTGCGAGCATGTACCAGCGCACGGCATCTGCGCCATGTTGGTTCATCAACGGTATTGGCTCTAATACATTTCCTAAATGCTTGCTCATTTTCCTGCCATCTTTATCTAAAATATGGCCAAGGCAAAGCACAGTTTTATATGATGATTTATCAAATACTAAAGTTCCAATTGTCATTAAGGTATAGAACCAACCACGAGTTTGATCAATTGCTTCACAAATAAAATCTGCAGGATATGCAGCTTTAAATTCTTTTTCAGAATTCACCTGATGTGGGTAACCCCACTGCGCAAATGGCATTGCCCCTGAGTCATACCAACAATCAATTACCTCAGGCGTACGCTCCATAATCGATGAGCAATCTTTACATTTAAACTTAATATCATCGACAAATGGACGGTGTGGATCTAATTTACTTAACTCTTTGCCAGCTAGTTCTCCTAATTCAGATAGTGAACTTACGCAGATTTCATGCTTGTTCTCACATCGCCATATTGGAAGTGGCGTTCCCCAATAGCGATTACGAGAAACGGCCCAGTCAATATTATTATTTAGCCAATCACCAAAGCGACCAGTTTTAATTGTCTCTGGGTGCCAATCAGTTTTCGAATTCTCGCGTAGTAGATCTTTCTTGATTGAGGTTGTCTTGATATACCAGGATGGTTGTGCGTAATACATTAAAGCTGTGTGACATCGCCAGCAATGTGGATAGGAATGCTCAAATTGAGAGCTCTTAAACATTAAATTGCGAGACTTTAAATCCTTAATTAATGCCTTATCTGCCTCTTTAAAAAATACACCACCGACTAATGTGACCTCTTTTTTAAAGTGACCATCGGGTTCAATTGGATTGACTACCGGCAGGTTATATTTTCGACAAACCTCTAAGTCATCAGCACCAAAGGCAGGGGATTGGTGAACTAATCCAGTTCCATCTTCAACTGTTACATAATCAGCTAAAACTACATAGTGAGCATTTTCAATCTCAATGAAATCAAATGGCCTAGTGTATTTAGTGTGCTCTAGTTCGCTGCCTTTAAATGTAGCTAATACCTTTCGGTCCTCTCCTAGAACTGATGCTAAGTCAGCAGCAACTACCAACCGTTCAGTTAAATCCTCATTTGTTATTTCAATTACCTGGTACTCCACCTTAGGATTTACTGCAACAGCGGTATTGGCAACTAATGTCCATGGGGTAGTAGTCCAAACCAGCAGGCTTGCTTCTAATTCTGCTAACTTTCCAGAGGTTGCTTTAAACCTAACAAAAACAGATGGATCCTTAATAGTTTCATAGCCTTGTGCTAATTCATGATCGGATAAGCCGGTTCCACATCTTGGGCAATATGGCGCAACCCTATGGTCTTGAACTAGTAATCCTTTTTTCCAAATCTGTGCCAGTGACCACCAAACACTTTCAATATATGCAGGTGACATAGTCCAATAGGCTTCATCAAAATCCACCCAAAAACCCATGCGCTTTGTCATATTAGTGAACTCACCAACATGGCGTTGCACTGATTCACGACACTTTTCATTAAATTCTGCTACACCAAATTTTTCGATATCTGCTTTACCAGTAAAACCCAATTCTTTCTCTACTGCAATTTCAACTGGTAATCCATGACAATCCCAACCCGCTTTACGAATTACTTGCTTACCTTTCATTGTTTGAAAGCGTGGAAATAAATCCTTAAAAACTCTAGCTTCAATATGGTGGGTGCCAGGCATTCCATTTGCAGTAGGAGGGCCTTCATAAAAACTCCAACGCGGTGCACCGTTTCGATTTGCAACTGACTTTTCAAAAATTTGATTTTGTGACCAAAAATCCAAAATACTAGCTTCCATTGATGGAAGATCAATTTGCGCAGGTAAGGCGTTAATTGTGCGCTTCGAGTTCGTATCCACCCTACATTCTAACGCGGGATTGATACCTTTTTCTGAACTCTCATTACGCGCAGGGGTGGCGGTTGGTAATTAGTTGCGACAAGCCATAACCTTTGCCCCTCCAGGAGGTATCGTGGCTATTCGCAAGTTATTTAAGAAATCAGCAAAAAAAAGTAAGAAGCCTTCCATAAAAAAGCCGGCTAAGTCAGCCGTTAAAAAGTCAACGAAAAAAGCACCTGCTAAGAAGGTGGCAAAGCGATCACCAAATATTGTAAAGCCTAAACTTGCTAAGAAATCAGCATTTAAAAAAGCACCTGGTAAGCCATTTCCAGCTAAGTTACAAACTTCAACTTCAGGTTCCTCAACAACTATTTCTGTAACATCAACAATCCCAAATGCAAATGCAACTCCAATTGTGGAAGAGCGCAGATTAGTTATGTTGCCACCACCAAAGCCAGTGTTAAAGTCAAAGAAAGCAGCAGCACTAAAACCAATTAAAAGTGCGCCAGCTCCACTTGTGGCTACAGCGAGTGAGATGGCATGGAACGCCACTGAGTTAAAAAGCATCAAGGCTGAACTTTCAAAGGATTTAATTAGGTTGCGGAAAGAGTTGGAAACAGCAGAGGCTGAGATGGAAGATTTAGTTGAGGCAGCAGGAGTTGGCGCAGGAGATGACCAAGCAGATGCTGGTGCAAAAACTTTTGAGCGTGAGCATGAAATGTCATTGGTATATAACGCTCGAGACATGGTGCAGCAAACTGAGCGAGCCCTTGAGCGAATTAATAATAAAACTTACGGCAAGTGCGAAGAGTGTGGAAATTTTGTAGGCAAAGCAAGGCTACAAGTTTTTCCAAGAGCAACACTTTGTATGGTGTGTAAACAAAAAGAGGAACGACGCTGAACTATCTTCAGCGCAAATGGTTAGCGGCTACCGCTTTAATAGTTTTTGCCATAGATTATTTAACAAAAGTAGCAGCTCTTAACTATTTATCAGATGAGCCAAAACAAATAATTGGTTCACTGCTGCAATTTCGACTCGTCTTTAACTCAGGGGCGGCATTTAATCTTGCTTCAAGTGGCACAATATTCCTATCAAGTTTTGCAATTATTATGGCGGGTGTGATCTTTTATTATGGAAGAAGCGTTAGGTCTAATCCCTGGGCGATCGCCCTTGGCTTAGCGTTGGGCGGAATATTTGGTAATTTATCTGATCGAATTTTTCGCACACCAGGTGCCTTACAGGGTGAGGTTATCGATTGGATTCAAATACCTAACTGGCCAGTCTTTAATATTGCTGATATGTCAGTGGTTAGTGCTGCAATACTGATTACATTTCTAAGTTGGAAAAATGTGCCATTTGCTAAAGGTAAGGGGGATCTATGAGTTCACGCGAGGTTAGAAACTTATCAATCCCAGAGGGATTAAATCAGGAGCGAGTAGATGCGGCGTTATCTAGATTACTTGGGCTATCTCGTAATGTAATTGTTGGATTAATCGAATCAGGTGAAATATCTAAACTTGGTAAACCAATTGGTAAATCTGATCGAGTGATTACTGGAGATCAGATTGAAGTTTTAATGCCAGCTGCTAAAGGTGAAGCAAAGCTAGTTGCAACTCCGATTGATGGTTTAAAAGTTGTCTATGATGATGAGTTTTTAATTGTGATTGATAAACCAGTTGGAATAGCGGCTCATCCAAGTCCTGGTTGGCAGGGTGCGACAGTTGTTGGGGCAATATTTGCTGCCGGGTATCAACTTGCAACATCGGGTGCAGCAGAGCGCCAAGGAGTTGTTCACAGGTTAGATGTTGGAACATCTGGATTAATGGTGGTTGCAAAAAATGAGATTGCATACTCTCATTTAAAAGATCAGTTTCGTGAGCGCACCGTTTCTAAGGTTTACCATGCTTTAGTGCAAGGTCATATGGATCCAACCGTTGGCACAATTGATGCGCCAATTGATCGACATCCAAAAGAGGATTATCGATTTGCAGTTGTTGCAAATGGAAAACCAAGTATTACTCACTATAAAACGTTGGAAGCATTCCCAGCTGTTACGTTGCTTGAAATTGAACTAGAGACAGGTAGGACACATCAGATTAGAGTCCATTTTGCTGCGCTACACCATCCCTTAGTTGGTGATCTAACCTATGGATCAGATCCAGTACTTGCGCAAAAACTTACAATCACTCGTCCTTGGCTACATGCCAAGCAACTTGCCTTTACCCATCCAGGCAGTGGTGAGCGCCTATCCTTTAACGCTGAGTATCCAGAGGATCTGACACGCTCACTAGCGCTTCTTTCAGATTTAGCCCGCTAGAAATTAAAGTCAGTAGTAATCTCACCATTCATGTCTGATTTAACTAGAAACCCGAAAAATTCGGAGAATTTTGTGCACCTACATGTGCACACCGAATACTCCATGTTAGATGGCGCTGCAAAAATTTCTGAGTTAGTTGCTGAAGTAGCACGCCAAGAAATGCCAGCAATTGCGATGACAGATCATGGAAATGTCTTTGGTGCATTTGAGTTTCATAAGAGCGCTAAATCTGCCGGAGTTAAACCAATAATTGGTATTGAAGCTTATGTAGCACCAGAATCAAGATTTGATAAGCGAAGAGTTAAGTGGGCTGAAGGCGGACAGGATGATGTTTCTGGCGGAGGGGCATATACCCATATGACTTTGCTTGCTGAAAATAATCAGGGACTTTCTAATTTATTTAAGCTCTCATCATTAGCTTCTTTAGAGGGTTTTTATTACAAACCAAGAGTTGACCGAGAGTTACTCTCAAAGTATTCAAAGGGAATAATTGCTACAACAGGTTGCGCAGGAGGAGAAATTCAGACCCGATTACGTATGGGCGCCTATAAAGAAGCGATCAAAGCTGCAAGTGAATACAGAGATATTTTTGGTCCAGAAAATTTCTATCTAGAGATAATGGATCACTCAATTGAGATTGAGCAAAGAGCGTTTGCTGATTTAATTAAATTAGGTAAAGAGTTAAACCTTCCGCAATTAGCAACTAATGATCTTCACTATACACACCATGATGATGCAGCAGCACATGAGGTATTACTTTGTATTCAGTCTGGTTCGACAATGGCTGATCCAAAGAGATTTAAGTTTGAGAACTCGGAGTTTTACCTAAAGAGCCCAGCGCAAATGCGAGAAATATTCAAAGATTTTAAGCAAGCCTGTGATAACACATTACTAATAGCCGAGCGTTGTGAAACTACTATGCGTGAAGGTGAGAATTTACTGCCGCAATTTCCAGTGCCAACTGGGCAAAGTGAAGATAGTTGGTTAATTAAACTAGCTAATGACGGCTTAGCCACAAAGATGGGCAACAGCATTCCAACTGAATACCAGGATCGTCTTAACTTTGAATTAGAAGTAATGATTAAGATGGGATTTCCAGGTTACTTTTTAGTTGTGGCAGATCTTTGTGATCATGCACGTAAGGTAGGGATTAGAGTTGGTCCAGGTCGTGGATCAGCTGCTGGATCTTTAGTTTCATACTCTCTAGGTATTACTGGGCTAGATCCGATTAAGTTTGGATTATTATTTGAGAGATTTTTAAATCCAGAACGTATTTCTATGCCTGATATTGACCTGGACTTTGATGAGCGCAGACGTTCTGAAATGATTCAATACGCAACTACTAAATACGGTGATGACCGAGTTGCTCAGATAATTACCTACGGCACAATTAAATCAAAGCAAGCAATTAAAGATTCCACCAGAGTGCTCGGATATCCATATGCACTAGGTGAGCGCTTAACTAAATCACTACCACCTTCAGTTATGGGTAAAGATATTTCACTTTCTGGCATATTTAATATGGATAATGAGCGTTATGGCGAGGCATCTGAATTTAGAAATTTATATGAAAGTGATCCTGATTCAAAAAAGATTGTTGATACCGCCCTTGGAATTGAAGGATTAAAACGGCAGTGGGGAGTGCACGCAGCTGGAGTGATATTAAGTAAGGAGCCATTACTTGATGTAATTCCGATTCATCGCCGCGATGCAGATGGCGCCATCATTACCCAGTTTGATATGGGAGCATGTGAAGCTACTGGTTTACTTAAGATGGACTTTTTAGGACTTAGGAATCTATCTGTCTTAGATGATTGCTTAATAAATATTGAAAAAAATCTTGGTAAAAAAGTTGTATTAGAAAGCTTGCCGCTATCTGATAAAAAGACTTTCGAATTACTTTCTCGTGGTGACACTCTCGGCGTATTTCAATTAGATAGTGCTCCAATTAGATCTTTGTTGCGCTCAATGGCACCTGATAGTTTTGAAGATATTGCTGCTGTAATTGCTCTTTATCGTCCAGGCCCTATGGGTGAAGATTCACATAATAAATACGCGGATTATAAAAATGGTCGCAAAGCCCCAATTGGTATTCACCCTGAATTAGATATGCCTTTAAATGAAATATTAAAAGACACCTATGGGCTAATTGTTTATCAGGAGCAGGTGTTAGCGATTGCACGAAAAGTTGCTGGTTTCACCCTGGGCCGCGCTGATCTACTACGTAAGGCAATGGGAAAGAAAGATAAAAAGATATTGGATAAAGAGAAAGTGCACTTTGAAGATGGTATGAAAGCAAACGGCTTCTCTGAAGATGCAGTTGAGAAGCTATGGCAAACATTGATCCCATTCTCTGATTATGCTTTCAATAGATCACATAGCGCAGGGTATGGACTACTTTCATTTTGGACTGCTTATTTAAAAGCTAACTATCCATCAGAGTATATGGCTGCATTACTCACCAGCGTTCGAGATGATAAAGATAAAAGCGCGCTTTATCTAAATGAGTGCAGGCGTATGGGCATAAAAGTATTGCCACCAGATGTTAATGAGTCAGATTCTGAATACACTCCTATTGGATCTGATATTAGATTTGGATTAACTGCTATTAGAAATATTGGTGAAAATGTAGTTGCCTCAATAATTAATAATCGAAAGGCCAAGAGTCGGTATGACAGTTTTGGCGATTTCTTAACAAAAGTTGATGCAATTGTGTGTAATAAAAAAAGTATCGAATCACTTATTAAAGCTGGAGCATTTGACTCGCTAAATCATTCACGGCGAGGTTTAATGATGGTTTTTCTAGAAGCACTAGATGCAGTCTCTGAAACTAAACGGGCAGAATCTATCGGGCAATTTGATTTATTTGGTGCTGCAAATTCAACAAGTGTTAGTGGAGTTGTATTAGATATTCCAAGCCCTGAATGGGAAAAAATGATGTTACTTGGTTATGAGCGAGAGATGCTTGGGCTTTATGTTTCTGATCATCCACTACTTGGCGTTGAACATATTTTGCGGTCAGTATCTGATTTTTCAATTAGCCAAATTTCTGAGGTTAGCCATGATCAAATAATTACAATTGGTGGATTAATTACACAAATACAACGCAAAGTCTCAAAACAAGGCACACCATGGGCGATTGTGACTGTTGAAGATTTAGATGGCGCAGTCGATGTTTTGTTCTTCTCTAATGCTTATGCAAATCATGGTGTTAATTTAGTTGAAGATCGAATTGTGGCAATTAGAGGCAGAGTTGATAAGCGTGAGGAACAACCTAGAATTTCAGCATTAGATTTAACTCTGCCCGATTTAAAACAGATACCAACAGGCCCACTTGTTATTTCAATGGAAATGTCACGTTGCACACCTCCAGTAATTGATCGTATGAATGAAATTTTGCGATCACATCCAGGGGGGCGAGAAGTTCATCTCAGACTTGTAGATGGGGAGAAGAAGACCGTGCTTAAGTTAGATGAGGGTTTAAAAGTTACATCATCGCCAAGTTTAAGTGCTGATCTTAAAACTGTATTAGGTCCTGATTGCTTAGTTCTCTAGTTGTAATAACCTGAATTTTACTTCGCATTAATAGAAGTCACCCTTAGATATCGGGGTAATTGATGTTGCGTAGGCCATGGGCCTAGCAAATATCTGGCACACCGCAATAGATACTTACGGCAGAATAGGTGAGTGGAAAAGGCACTGCTCTCACTTGAATCGTTTCGAGAATACGCACGTGATTTTAATGTCATTCCAGTGGCTCGAAAAATATCATTAGCTGGTCAATCTCCACTTTCTATTTATAATAAATTAGCTTCAAACAGAAGTGGAACATTCTTACTTGAATCAGCAGAGGCTGGAGTTTGGGCACGTTACTCATTTATTGGAATAAATAGCGAGGCTACCCTTACTGAATCAAACGGGTTAGCAATTTGGGAAGGAGTAATGCCATCTGGAGCGCCAACTGGAATTGATCCATTATCAGCGCTGCGAATTTCAACGGCTCATCTTCGCTCACCAAAACTTCCTGACTTACCACCACTTACTGGTGGACTTGTTGGCTATCTTGGTTATGAAATTGTTAGAAGGTTAGAAAAAATACCAAATCTTGCAAGCACAGATGTTGATATTCCAGAGATTGCCATGATGCTCACATCAGATTTAGCAGTCTATGATCATAAAGAAGGAGATATAACATTAATTGCCAATGTAATAAATTGGGACGGTAGCACAGAGCGCGTTGATGAGGTGTATGACTTAGCTATTAAGAGGCTAGATAAAATGGAGTCAGATTTATTAAAAAATACTGATAATGAATTTAAAGAAATTCCGGATAGAGTATCGCCACAATTTAAGCGCAATACAACCGATGAGGGATATGTAAATAAAGTTGAACTAATAAAAGAAGAAATTAAATCTGGTGAGGCATTCCAGGTTGTTTTGTCACAGAGATTTACTATGTCATCTGATTCAGATCCATTTGATTTATACCGAGTATTGCGAGAACAAAATCCAAGCCCTTATATGTATTTGTTTCGATTTGCTAATGGTCTATCAGTTGTTGGTTCAAGCCCTGAAGCATTAGTTAAAGTTACCGGTAATGAAGTAATGATTCATCCAATCGCAGGAACTAGGGCTAGAAATAAAGACCTAAAAATCGATGATGCCTTAGCAAAGGAATTGCTGGAAGATCCGAAAGAGCGCGCAGAGCATTTAATGTTGGTTGATTTAGGACGTAATGATTTAGGACGAGTATGTAGTCCAGGATCTGTAGAAGTTACAGAGTTTATGCAGATTGAAAAGTATTCACATGTTATGCATATTGTTTCAACAGTTGTTGGCAAATTAGCAAAACAGTTTGCACCGATTGAGGCACTCTTCGCAGTATTTCCAGCCGGAACTTTATCGGGGGCACCAAAGCCTAGGGCTATGGAGATTATTGAAGAGAATGAACCAACAAGAAGAGGTATATACGGTGGAACGATTGGTTATTTAGATTTCACAGGCAATATCGATACTTGTATTGCGATTCGAACTGCAGTAATTAAGAATGGTGTTGCCTATGTTCAAGCTGGTGCTGGAATTGTTGCCGACTCAGATCCGATTTCTGAAAATCAAGAGTGCATTAATAAGGCTGCAGCAGTGTTAGGTGCTATTGCCACAGCAAATGCGATGGTTGGTTAATGTGAAGAGCTCAATTATTACCAGTCTGCTTTTAGTTGCGATCTCAACCTATCTAATTACTAGACTAAGCAAACGCGCAAACTCTAATAAGTATGAACGTAAAGAAAAAAATACTTGGAATTCTCTTTCAGAAGGGATCGATCCAACTGATGAGTGATTCAAATATTCTTACCTCCATTATTGAAGGCGTTATTGAAGATGTTGAAAAGCGGCAGGTTCCAATTTCACAAATTAAAGAGCAGCTTGAAAATGCGCCAAAACTTAGAAATGCTTATGAAGCCTTAAACAAAGATGGAATGCGCTTAATCGCTGAGATTAAGAGATCATCTCCAAGTAAAGGTGATTTATCTGCCATAGAGAATCCTGTTTCACTAGCTAATGATTATCAAAGTGGTGGAGCTGATCTAATAAGTGTTTTAACTGAGAGCCGAAGGTTTAAAGGAAATATTTCTGATCTAATTGCAGTTAGATCTGCGGTTGATCTACCAGTGCTACGTAAAGATTTTATTGTTACAGAGTTTCAAGTGTATGAGTCTAGACTTTTAGGCGCTGACTTAATGCTGTTAATTGTCGCAGGACTTTCAAAGTCACAACTAGTTGACTTTTATCAATTAGCCACAGAATTAGGGATGGATGTTTTAGTTGAAGTTCATGATTTAGCGGAGGCAGAAATAGCCGTAAATATCGGATCAAAAATTATTGGCGTAAATTGTAGAAACCTAAAAACTCTTGAAGTAAATGATAAGAATTTTGAGTTAATCCTGCCCCAGCTCCCAGCATCTGTTCTTAAGGTGGCAGAGTCTGGAATTAGTACCAGGGACCAAGTCTTATCTGTACAAGAGTTAGGCGCAAAGGCGGTTCTCATCGGTGAGACTCTAGTGAGAACAGGTAATCCAGTTCATACTATAAAAGAACTTCTTAACCGGTAAAGATCTTATAAACTCCTACTATGGCTAATGACAAGGTATTGCAAAGTATGGAGTCAAACATACTTGGGCATTTTGGTCCTTACGGTGGAAGATTTGTGCCTGAGGCATTAATTGCTGCATTAGATGAGTTATCAGCTGCACATATTTCTGCTCAGTCAGATCCAAATTTTCAAGCAGAGTTGCTAGAACTACATAAAACGTATTCTGGGCGTCCAAGTATTTTAACTGATGCTAAAAGATTTTCTGAATACGCAGGTGGTGCTCAAATACTTTTAAAGCGAGAAGATTTAAACCATACCGGTAGTCATAAAATAAATAATGTGCTTGGTCAGGCATTACTAACAAAGCGTATGGGCAAGAAAAGAATTATTGCTGAAACTGGAGCGGGTCAACATGGCGTGGCATCTGCAACCGCCGCTGCATTATTTGGCTTGGAATGTGTTGTTTATATGGGTGAGGCTGATACTAAAAGACAATCGTTAAACGTTGCTCGAATGAAGTTACTTGGCGCAACCGTTGTACCAGTAACACAGGGCTCTAAGACTTTAAAAGATGCAATTAATGAGGCAATGCGAGATTGGGTTACAAATGTTGAAACAACACATTACCTGTTAGGCACCGTTGCTGGACCACATCCATTTCCAACTATGGTCAGAGATTTTCAGAGAATAATTGGTGTTGAAGCTAGGCAACAGGTGTTAGATCTAACCGGTAGATTGCCAGATGCAGTTTTAGCATGTGTCGGTGGTGGTTCAAATGCAATTGGTATTTTCCATCCATTTATAGATGATAAATCAGTTCGCTTAATTGGACTTGAAGCCGGTGGTAGTGGGATTGAAACTGGATTACATGCTGCCACTATTTCAGGTGGTACTCCTGGTGTCTTACATGGCACCCGCTCTTATGTATTACAAGATAAAGATGGTCAAACTATCGAATCACATTCGATTTCTGCGGGTCTTGATTACCCTGGCGTTGGACCAGAGCATGCATATTTAAATGATATTGGTCGCGCCGAGTACAGACCAGTTACTGATGATCAGGCAATGTATGCATTTTCATTACTCTGTAAGTCTGAAGGAATTATTCCAGCAATTGAAACCGCCCACGCTTTAGCAGGTGCACTAGAGATCGGAAATGAATTAGGCAAAGAGGCGGTACTGCTTATTAATCTTTCAGGTCGAGGTGACAAAGATGTGCAGACTGCTGCTGAATACTTTGGAATGCCGCTTTAATGCCAACTGCTCTTGAACAGCTATTTATTAAAACAAAATCAGAGAATAGAGCAGCGCTAATTGGATATTTACCTGCTGGATTTCCAACTCAAAAGGAATCAAAATTAATTGTTAAAGCAATGATTGACGGTGGGGTAGATGCGATTGAAATTGGTTATCCATACTCTGATCCAATTATGGATGGGCCGGTAATTCAGGCAGCTTCTGAACAAGCTATTTCTAACGGTGCCGGTGTGGAAGAGGTTTTTGATCTACTTAAAACAAGTGTTGGCTACGGAGTTCCATCTGTTGTAATGAGTTACTGGAGTCCAATTGAAAAGTATGGTTCAGCAAAATTTGCTTCTGCTGTATCTGCTGCTGGGGGTTCTGGCGTGATTACTCCAGATTTAACAATAGAAGAGTCAGAACTTTGGAAGAATCAAGCAAAGAATGAATCGATAAACCGGATATATGTAGTAGCACCAAGCACTTCTGATGAACGCTTAGCAAAAGTTACTTCAGAGTGTTCTGGATTTATTTATGCCGCAAGTTTAATGGGAGTAACAGGGGCTCGAACAACTGTTTCTGGTAATGCAAGTGCCTTAGTTGATCGAATTCGAAGTTCAAGTAAAACCTCAGTAGCAGTTGGTTTGGGAGTTTCAAATAAAGAACAAGCAAGTGAGGTTGCTTCTTACGCTGATGGTGTAATTGTTGGCTCTGCTTTTATTAAAGTAATCCAAGAGCATGGAGCTGGTAGGTCAGGACTTAAGAAGATTAAGCAACTTGCTGAATCACTTTCGAAAGGAGTAAGAAGTGGCAGATAAATTTAAAGTAGCCCAACCATGGCTGACTCTTTTGGCTAGATTAATATTGGGAGCTGTTTTACTTGTAGCAGGTGCTCTTAAAGTACCTAACTTGCCAAAATCTGCGATGGCAGTCAGGGCGTATGAAATGTTGCCAATTCCTATAGCTAATTTTTTAGGATATACCCTGCCATGGATTGAAATTGGGCTAGGACTGCTATTAATTGTTGGAGTTACAGTAAAGATTTCAGGGGCATTAGGCGCCTTAACTATGTTGGCGTTTATTATTGCAATTGCACAAGCATGGGCAAGAGGTCTGAGTATTGACTGTGGATGTTTTGGTGGCGGGGGCACGATAGACCCTGAAGATACAAAATATCTCTCAGAAATCATTAGAGACATAGGCTTAATGGGGCTGGGAATTTTCTTATATTTATACCCTAAGGGTAGATTTGCCATAGAGAAATAAATAACGAGATAAATAAAGGAGAGCGAAATGGCTGCGAATAGTGGACCTGATAAAGGAACGCGTAACTTAGTTATTGGAATGGTTTTATTTATAGTGGCTGTTGGAATTATTTTTTCCTTTATTAGCAATCGTGCTAGTTCAAATTTTGCAATTCCCGCAGCTGTATCTGAGGCTGATGGCTATGGAATTGTTTTGAACCCGACTGCAACTCCAACAATTGATGTTTGGGTTGATTATCAATGCCCGGCATGTCGCACATTTGAAGTCTTAAATGGTGGTTATCTAAATGAAATAATCGCTCAGAAGAAAGCAAAAGTAGTTTTTCATCCATTAACTTTTATTGGCGCTGAATCCATAATTGCCGCAAATGCTGCAGCATGTGCTGCTGATGAGAATAAATTTGTTGATATGAACCTTGCACTTTTCCAAAATCAAGGCGGTAGTGAAAACTCTGGTAGGTGGCAAGGCGATGCAATGCTTGCAATCGGTGAATCTATTGGAATTAAATCAGATACTTTTAAGGAGTGTGTAAGAGAAGGTAATTACGTAAAGTGGACACGCAATGTAACTGATGCATCCGCTAGTAAAAACGTGAATAGCACACCAACTATTCGAATTAACGGTAAGGATTTGGATCGAAATACAGAGTATGGAGATCCAGTTAAATTTAAGGCAGCACTTGCTGCAGGTGGTGTTAAGTAGTCTTTCTACTTAATTTCCATGTATGCCTTAATACCAAGTCCTAGTTCATCACAGATTTCAATTGGGCCTGCAACACTTCATTACTATGCACTATGCATAATTGCAGGAATATCTGTTGCAATTTGGCTTGGTAGAAAACGCTATGCGGCAAATGGTGGATTAGCTGATGATGTCTCAGAAGCTGCAATTTGGGCAGTGCCATTTGGAATTATTGGCGGACGTATTTATCACGTAATCTCATCACCTCAACAGTATTTTGGCTCAGGTGGAAATCCAGTTGATGCACTTCGGATTTGGCAAGGAGGACTTGGTATTTGGGGTGCTATTTCTTTAGGTGCATTTGGTGCATACATATATTTTCGTAATCACGAAACTACTTTAAATTTCCCCCATTTTTTAGATGCGTTAGCTCCTGGTGTAGTAATTGCGCAAGCCATTGGCAGAGTTGGAAATTGGTTTAATCAAGAAGTTTTTGGTAAACCAACATCACTACCGTGGGGCTTAGAGATTGATCTTGCTAATCGCCCAGATGGGTATGAGAAGTTTTTAACCTTTCATCCTACTTTTCTGTATGAAGCGATCTGGTGCTTGCTAGTTGCTTACCTTTTAATTAAGTTACCTATCTTTTTTAGGAAAATTGTTAAGAATCAGGGAGATGTATTTGCTCTCTATATATGCGGCTACACACTTGGCCGGATCTGGATAGAGGCAATTCGAATAGATGATGCAAATTATATATTGGGATTGAGGCTAAATATTTGGGTCAGCTTTATCGTGATCGCTTCATCCGTAATTTATTTAATTCGTAGTAATCGTCGTGGCTATTTATCTAATACCCAACCTGCAAGTTAGGATTAGGCCATGGGCTTAGAAGAGGTTCAAATACGAAATATGGAGCACCGCTCAAACCGCTCAAATTGGCTCCGAGCAGCCGTGCTTGGTTCAAATGATGGTTTAGTTTCAACTGCAAGTTTAATGATAGGTATAGCAGCTGCAAGTAAAAGTGAATTTATAATAACTGCAGGTCTTGCTGGAATTGTTGCTGGTGCTATGTCAATGGCAGTTGGTGAATACGTTTCAGTTAAATCCCAGACTGATATCGAAAATACTGACCGTGAACTAGAAATAAAACATTTAGAAGTAGATCCTGAGGGTGAATTCGCTGAGTTAGTTAACATCTATATGAAGCGTGGTTTATCAAAACCACTAGCTACTGAGGTAGTAGCAGCATTTTATAAACAGAACCCGTTGGATGCTCATTTACGAGATGAACTCGGATATTTTGAACATTCTAAAGCCCGACCAGTACAGGCGGCTGTTGCATCCGCTATTGCTTTTACATTCGGTGGTGTAATTCCCCTAGCCGGAGCACTGATTTCAAAATCAAATCAGGTAGTTTTTATTCTTATTTTTACAGCAGTTGGTTTAACTACTGCAGGCTTTATTAGCGCCAAGATTGCTGCCTCACCTTTATTTAAAACTATAGCTCGGATATTCCTTGGTGGAGCGTTAGGTGTGATCATTACCGCAGGAATTGGTTACTTATTGGGGCTGACTGGAATTTAAGTATCCTGCTATTATTTGCCTATCAAGTTGTAAAAGTTGGGCCATAGTCGTCCCGACCCTTTAACGGGAGCGACCATTTAATTGGAAATGAATAGGCTTTTTTCTACCACCCCAAATGCAGTTGGGTTATATGACCCTGCTAATGAGCATGATGCATGTGGTGTTGCTATGGTCGCAACTTTAAATAAGTTACCAACACATGAGATTGTTTCGAAAGCGCTTACTGCGCTAAGAAATCTTGAACATCGTGGCGCTTCTGGGGCTGAAGTAGATAGTGGTGATGGTGCAGGAATACTTATTCAAATACCAGATAAATTTTATAGATCAGTAGTTAACTTTGATCTCCCTAAAGCTAGCGAATATGCGACAGGTATATTCTTTGTTAAGCCAGGAGAGACCGGCTATCAAGAGAGTATTGAAAAAATTGCTAAAGAAGAGGGATTAAAAGTCTTAGGTTGGCGAGATGTTCCAATAAATTCAAAATCTCTTGGTAAAACTGCGATTTCAGTTATGCCAGAGTTTAAACAAATATTTATCTCTGGCGGTAAAAATGAAAATGATCTAGTCCTTGAGAGAATGGCATTTTGTCTACGCAAGCGAGTTGAGCACACACTTCCGATATATATCCCATCGCTTTCCTCAAGGACGATTGTTTATAAAGGAATGCTTACAACTGGTCAGCTTGAAGAATTTTTTCCAGATTTATCTAATTCATTAGTTGAGTCTCCAATGGCTCTTGTTCACTCAAGATTTTCAACAAATACATTTCCATCTTGGCCCCTCGCACATCCATATCGATTTATTGCACACAACGGTGAGATAAATACAGTTAAGGGAAACCGAAACTGGATGAGAGCTCGTGAGACATTACTTGAAAGTGAATTAATCCCAGGTGATCTAAAACGACTATTTCCAATTGTGAATGAATCTGGCAGTGACTCAGCTTCATTTGATGAAGTTTTAGAGTTGCTGTATTTAGGTGGTAGATCTCTACCTCACTCAATATTAATGATGATTCCTGAAGCTTGGGAAAATCACACAACCATGTCGCAAGAGCGTAAAGATTTTTATGCATTTCATTCTGCGCTAATGGAGCCATGGGATGGACCTGCCTGCGTTACTTTCACAGATGGCAAACAAGTAGGCGCTGTACTTGATAGAAATGGTTTACGACCATCAAGGTTTTGGGTAACAGATGATGGTTTAGTTGTTCTTGCTAGTGAAGTCGGTGTACTTGATTTCCCACCTGAGAAAATTATCCGAAAAGGAAGACTTCAACCTGGAAAGATGTTTTTAGTTGATATTCAAGAGGGTCGGATTATTGAAGATGATGAAATTAAACAATCACTTGCAACTGCAGCTCCTTACTCTAAATGGCTAAGTGCTGGCTTAGTACGACTTAGTGATTTACCTGCTAGAGAACATATCGTTTACCCACACTCTTCAGTTGTTAGAAGGCAGCGAGCGTTTGGTTATACCGAAGAAGAAATTCGAATGATTATTACACCAATGGCAAAAAATGGTGCAGAACCACTTGGTTCAATGGGAACTGATACTCCAATTGCTGCTCTCTCTACCAAACCTCGCCTGCTATTTGATTACTTTGCCCAACTATTTGCTCAAGTAACAAACCCACCTCTTGATGCAATTCGTGAAGAGCTTGTAACATCACTAGGAGCCTCAATTGGCCCAGAGCATAATTTATTAGATCCTGGTCCTGATTCTTGCAAGCAAATTTCCTTGCAATTTCCAGTAATTGATAATGATGAGCTTGCCAAAATAATTAATGTTAATGTCGATGGAGATCAACCTGGATTTGTATGTCATGTAGTTCGCGGATTGTTTAAAACTGCAGGTGGCGGCAAATCATTAGTAGCAAGAATTAATGAAATTAGAACAGAGATTTCAAAAGCTATTAGTGAAGGCGCCAGAATTATTGTTTTATCAGATAGAGATGGGGATGCAGAAAATGCGCCTATTCCATCCTTGTTATTAACTGCGGCTGTACATCACCACTTAATTCGCGAGAAGACTAGAACTCAGGTTGGCTTAGTTGTTGAAAGCGGTGAGGTACGAGAGGTTCACCATGTTGCATTACTGATTGGTTTTGGCGCAGCTGCAATTAATCCATATCTAGCGATGGAGAGTGCTGAAGATTTAGTTCGTCAAGGCGTTATCACCGGTATTACACCTGAAAAAGCAGTTAGAAATTTAATTAAATCACTTGGCAAGGGTGTGCTAAAAGTTATGTCAAAAATGGGAGTATCAACTATCGCTTCCTATACCGGTGCTCAAATATTTGAGGCAATTGGTTTATCCAAAGAGGTAGTTGATGAGTACTTTGTTGGTGTTACATCAAGATTAGGCGGAGTTGGTATTGATGTAATTGCCCAAGAAACAATTAAGAGACATCACATTGCTTATCCGCCGGGTGGAGAAATACCTGGAGCTAAAAAACTGCAAATCGGTGGTGAGTATCAATGGCGTCGGGAGGGGGAGCCACACTTATTTGATCCTGAAACAGTTTTTACTCTCCAACATGCAACAAGGTCAAAAAGATTTGATGTGTTTAAGCGATATACCGAAAGAGTTGATAATCAATCTCGCAGATTAATGACATTACGTGGTCTATTTGATTTTAAAAAAGATGTAAGAAAGCCAATTCCAATTGAGGAAGTTGAGCCTATTTCAGAGATACTAAAAAGGTTTGCCACAGGTGCGATGTCTCTTGGATCAATTTCTCAAGAAGCACATGAAACCTTAGCAATTGCAATGAATCGTATTGGCGGTAAATCAAATACTGGTGAGGGTGGTGAAGATCCAGCTCGTAATATTCCAGATTCAAATGGTGATTTACGCCGTTCTGCAATTAAGCAGGTAGCAAGTGGAAGATTTGGTGTAACAAGTGAGTACCTTGTTAATGCAGATGATATTCAAATAAAAATGGCACAAGGAGCAAAACCAGGTGAGGGTGGTCAATTACCTGGAAATAAGGTTTATCCATGGATAGCCAAGATTCGCTACTCAACTCCTGGTGTTGGTTTAATTTCGCCACCACCACATCATGATATTTATTCAATCGAGGATCTTGCTCAACTAATTCATGATCTAAAAAATGCAAATAATAGCGCCAGAGTGCATGTTAAGTTAGTTGCAGAAGTTGGCGTTGGCACAGTAGCAGCCGGTGTTAGTAAAGCACATGCAGATGTAGTTTTAATTTCTGGCCATGATGGTGGCACCGGTGCATCTCCACTTACATCTTTAAAACATGCAGGTGCTCCATGGGAGTTAGGTCTGGCTGAGACTCAACAAACATTAATGCTAAATGGTTTGCGCGATCGAATTGTTGTTCAAGTAGATGGGCAAATGAAGACTGGCCGAGATGTTTTAATTGCAGCGCTATTAGGTGCTGAAGAGTTCGGTTTCGCTACTGCTCCACTTGTTGTTTCTGGATGCGTGATGATGCGAGTTTGTCATTTAGATACCTGCCCGGTTGGTGTTGCTAGCCAAAACCCTGAACTACGAAAGAAATTTACTGGAAAGCCAGAATTTGTTGAAACATTTTTTGAATATATTGCTGAAGAGGTAAGGCAGCTATTAGCAGAACTTGGCTTTAAGAAATTAGAGGATGCAATTGGCCAGGTTGAATTACTAGATACTAAATCAGCCATTGATCATTGGAAAGCAAATGGCCTAGATCTTTCGCCCCTACTTATTGCGCCAAAGGATAATTCACCAAGGCGGAATCTGACTAAACAAGATCATGGTCTAGTGAATGCTCTTGATAATGAGTTAATTAAATTATCAGCGGATGCATTAAATAAAGCAACTCCAGTTAGATTAGAAATGCCAGTGCGAAATGTTAATCGAACTGTTGGAACTATGTTGGGTGCTGAGATAACCCGTAAATATGGTGGAGCTGGTTTACCTGCAGACACAATTGATATTACTTTCCATGGTTCAGCCGGACAATCATTTGGTGCCTTTGTGCCATCAGGTCTAACGCTAAGACTTTATGGTGATAGTAATGATTATGTTGGTAAGGGTTTATCTGGTGGTCGCGTGATTATTAGACCAGATGAGAAGGCAAAGTTTTCATCAAGTGCAAATGTGATTGCTGGCAATGTAATCGGCTATGGCGCAACATCTGGTGAAATAATGATTGCTGGCGTAGTTGGTGAGCGCTTTTGTGTTCGAAACTCTGGCGCAACTGCCATCGTTGAAGGTGTTGGCGATCATGGATGTGAGTACATGACTGGTGGAACTGTGCTTGTTCTTGGAAATACTGGTAGAAATTTTGCAGCTGGTATGTCTGGGGGTCGAGCATTTGTATTAGATCTTGATGTGCGATTAGTAAATACTGAGATGGTAGATATATTAGCTTTGCCAGGTGATCAAGAAGAGATTATTAAATCTCATATTTCAAAATTTTACGCAGAGACTGGATCAAAAATTGCTGGTGAGTTAATTAAGGATTGGCAAAGTGCTAAGAAACGTATTTCAATGGTGATGCCACGTGATTACGCTAGAGTTTTAGATGTGATGGCAAAAGCGCAGCGCGAAGGATTGCCGGTTGAGAGCGCAGTTATGGCGGCGATCAATGGCTGATCCAAAAGGATTTTTAACAACTAATCGTGAGTTACCAAAGCGTCGACCAGTTGATGTGCGTATTAAAGATTGGAAAGAGGTTTACCAAGAGCAAGAATTTTCCCATCTTCAAAAACAAGCTGGTCGTTGTATGGATTGTGGAATTCCTTTTTGCCACCAAGGGTGCCCACTTGGCAATTTAATACCTGAGTGGAATGAGTTAATTTGGCGAGGTGAAAAGGCAGAGGCGATTGATCGCCTACATGCAACAAATAATTTTCCAGAATTTACTGGCAGATTATGTCCAGCACCCTGTGAGACTGCTTGCGTAGTGGCAATTAATGCTGAAGCAGTCACTATTAAACAAGTAGAACTAAGAACAATAGAGGAAGCATTTCTTGAAAAAAGAGTTGTGCCATTAATTCCAGACAGATTATCTGGTAAAACTGTTGCAGTAATTGGTTCTGGTCCGGCTGGACTTGCCGCAGCTCAGCAATTAACTAGAGCTGGTCATACTGTTGCTGTCTATGAGCGAGCTGACAAAATTGGTGGGCTACTACGTTATGGAATTCCAGAATTTAAAATGGAGAAAGCAATAGTTGATCGAAGACTTTACCAAATGGAGCAAGAGGGTACAAGATTTAGAACTGGTGTTGAGGTTGGTAAAGATATTACTGGTAGCGCACTACGTAATAAGTATGACGCAGTTGTAATTGCTATTGGTGCAACTAACTGGCGCGATCTTCCTATTCCTGGCAGAGATGCTAAAGGTGTATATCAAGCTATGGAGTATTTACCTTGGGGAAATAAACAGGCATTAGATGAATTAGAAGGTGAGCCAACAATTAATGCTAAAGGTAAAGATGTTGTAATTCTTGGTGGTGGTGATACCGGGGCAGATTGTTTGGGAACTGCTATACGGCAAGGGGCAAAATCTGTTACTCAACTTGAAATCATGCCAAGGCCTAGTGATGAAAGACCAAGCACTCAACCGTGGCCAACTTACCCAATGATTTACCGAGTTAGTAGCGCCCATGAAGAGGCTGGTGAACGAATGTATGCAGTTTCAACTCAAGAGTTTGTTAAAGATAAAGATGGAAATCTTAAGGGGTTAGTGTTAGTTGAAACTGAATTTATAAATGGAAAGTTCCAACCAGTATCTGGCAGTGAGAAAGAGATACCAGCAGATTTAGTATTTCTAGCAATGGGATTTACTGGACCTGAGAAAAGTGATCTACTTACTCAACTTGAGGTTGAATTAGATGAACGTGGGAACATAAAGCGTGATGGTGAGTATGCAACATCAGCTGAGGGTGTTTATGTTTGCGGAGATGCAGGCAGGGGACAATCCCTAATTGTGTGGGCAATTGCTGAGGGGCGAAGTGCTGCAGCAGCCGTTGATACATATCTTTCTGGACACACGCAGCTACCATTTCCAATAGAGCCAACCGCTCGTCCTTTGATGGTTTAAGGTCAATATATGCGTCGCGCAAAAATTGTATGCACATTAGGTCCTGCAGTTGAATCAATTGAGAAAATTACCGAGTTAATTGATGCTGGCATGAATATGGCCAGACTTAATCTTTCACATGGAAGCCATGACGAACACCAAAAAAGACTTGATCTAGTTAGAGCAGCTGCGAAAAAGGCCAACAAAGCAGTTGCAATTTTGGTGGATCTGCAGGGTCCAAAGATTAGATTGGGTAAGTTTTCATCTGGTCCGCATGAGTTATCACGCGGAGATACTTTCACCATTACGACTGATGATATTGCTGGGACAAAAGATAAAGTAAGTACAACTTACAAAGGTCTACCTGGAGATTGCAAAGCCGGAGATGCAATCATGATTGATGATGGAAAAGTATCTGTTCAAGTAGTTCAGGTTAAGGGCAATGATGTAATTACCAAGGTAATTCAACCTGGAATGGTAAGTAATAACAAAGGTATTAATCTTCCAGGTGTTGCAGTTTCATTACCGGCGTTATCGGAAAAAGATATTGCAGATTTACGCTGGGGATTAAAGGCTGGCGTTGATTTTATTGCGCTCTCATTTGTGAGAAATGCGGCAGATATAAAGGATATTCATAAGATTATGGATGAGGTTGGAGTTAAAGTTCCAGTTATAGCAAAGATTGAAAAACCACAGGCTGTTGAAAATCTGCAGGAAATAGTTGATGCATTCGATGGGATCATGGTTGCCCGAGGAGATCTTGGAGTTGAATTACCAATTGAAGATGTGCCAATGGTTCAAAAAAGATGTATTACGATGGCAAGAGAGTCAGCAAAGCCAGTAATTGTCGCAACACAGATGCTTGATTCAATGATGAGTAACTCTCAACCTACTAGAGCAGAGGCTACTGATTGTGCTAATGCAGTATTAGATGGAGCCGATGCTCTGATGTTATCTGGTGAAACAAGTGTTGGTGATTTTCCAATTGATACAGTGAAGGTCATGGCAAGAATTATTGAGAGAACTGAAGAGGTTGCATTAGATCAAATTCCACCACTTAAACACTCACCAGCTACAAAAGCTGGCGCAATTACAAAAGCGGCAACTGAGGTCGGTTTAACAGTTGGTGCAAAGTTTTTAGTCGCCTTTACGCAAAGTGGTGATTCAGCAAGGCGAATGTCCAGGCTTCGATCACCTATTCCAATGTTGGCACTTACCCCTGAAATTGGAACATATAACAGATTAGCTCTTTCATGGGGAGTTGAATCATTACTTACTGCCTCAGTTAATCACACAGATGAGATGGTTATGCAGGTAGATACCATTTTGATTGAATCTAAGCGAGTTAAAATTGGTGATTTAGTTTTAATCGTCGCCGGTTCACCGCCAGGAATACCTGGTTCTATAAATGCGATGCGAGTTCATAAAATTGGCGATGCTGTAAGCGGAGTCGCTGCGGCTTACCGAAAGTAATTTCGCTAAAAAAAGTAAGACCGATAAACTAACTCTCTCTAACGCCTCGGTACTCCAACGGTAGAGAGGACGGTCTCAAAAACCGTATAGTGTCGGTTCGAATCCGACTCGAGGCACATGAATACTCAAAAAGAAAAAGTAAGAGTGCTTGTTGCCGAGGATGAAACTATCATTCGGTTAGATTTAGTTGAGATGTTAACTGAGGCTGGCTATGAGGTAGTAGCGCAAGCAGAAAATGGCGCAATAGCAATTGAACTTGCAAAAGAGTTCAAACCTGATCTTGCAATATTAGATGTAAAGATGCCAGTAGTTGATGGAATAACAGCCGCGGAACAAATTATTCCAATCGCTCCAGTATTAATGTTGACTGCATTTAGTCAACGTGAGTTAGTTGAACGAGCTAGGGATGCTGGCGTCATGGCTTATGTTGTTAAACCCTTTTCACTCGATGATCTAATTCCTGCCATTGAGATAGCAATAAGTAGGCATCGGCAAATGAAGCTGCTTGAAAATGAAGTAGCAGATGTTTATGAAAGGCTTGAAACTAGAAAGGTTATTGATCGAGCTAAGGGCATACTTATGAAGGCCATGAACTTATCTGAACCTGAGAGTTACTCGTGGATACAGCGGACCGCGATGGACCGGCGGATATCAATGAAGGAGGTTGCTCAGGGCGTTATTTCACCAAATGATGTGCCGCGGCAGTAAGGAATTCGACTCTTACGCGTAAGTTCATAACTGAATTGTTATCAGGTAAAAACCATTAGTTGTTAAAAGCCCTACAAGAGATATACCCTTTCCCTCTCCCCGACGGGGGACATGATCATGAACGAAGGGTAAAAATGAAAAATCAACGCTCGATTTCCATTGTTGCCGCGATTGCTTTAGCAGCTGGTACTGCTGTTGCGATTGCTCCAACATCGAATGCAGCTGTAAAAACTTTAACCATTGCATACCAGGGGCCGCTTACAGGTGAAGAAGCCCAAGTAGGTATTGATGAGTTAAATGGCGTTAAGTACGCTGTAAAACTTTTCAATGCAAAGAACAAAGCGAGATATAAAGTAAATCTAGTAGAGGTTGACGACCAAGGAAGTGGTACAGAATCTGCCAAGGTCGCTCCAGGAACTGCATCAAATAAGAAGATCATTGGATTAGTTGGACCAGCATATTCAGGTGCAACAATTGCAGCTCTTCCTTACTACAAGCAGACTGGTCTTCCTCTTATCTCACCATCAGCAACACGCGTATCAATTACAGATCCAGCACAAGGATTAATTGGATTCCCAGTGTTTCACCGTGTACCAGTTACAGACCGTGTCCAAGGTCCTGCGCTATACAAACTTGCAACTAAGGGTGTTACAGCACCGAAGGTTTTCGTAATTGACGACCAATCACCATACGGTGTTGGTTTAGTTGACTACATGAAAATTGGTGGAGCTACGCTTACAGGACAAGATAGCGTTTCAGATAAGACAACTGACTGGACTGCATCAATTTCAAAGGTAAAAACATCTGGAGCAAATGTTGTAATCTTTACTGGTTACTACGCTCAGGCTGCAACACTATTCCGCCAACTTCGTGACTCTGGTTATACCGGTGTTCTAGCTGGTGGCGATGGCGTACTTAGCCCAGGAATCCTTACATTGGTTAGCTCTTCAATTCTTGAAGGAGTTCGTCTAACAGGAGGAACTGTTCCACTTCCAGAGATTTCATCCTCATTAGAGGCAGATTTCAAAAAGCAAATGGGAGTTTCTTCAGGAACTTACGCAGCTGAGTCAATCGATGCTGCAAACGTTTTCCTATCATGTATTTCAAAGGGTGTTTCAACACGTGCCAACATGCTTAAGTGCGTTAAGTCGTACAAGGGCAAGTCAATCACTGGTAGTGCACTTTCATTTGACCGCAACGGTGATACCGCTGGTGGCGTAATGAATGGCTTTGAAATCAAGAGCGGTGCTATCAAGTACACAGGTGCCGTAAAGTAATAATCTCCAGCTAACGCTTGAGATAAATAGTTAGCAAAGCGCCTAGTCAGATTGTTGCCTAGGCGCTTTGTACTAAGTAAGCGTATGATGAAATGAGAACAACGGAGGGGGTTCTGTGTTAGCTAATTTCCAGAATCAGTTTGCCTCTCTTACTGTGGGCGGATTAAGCCTAGGATTTATCTATGTTCTAATTGCACTTGGTTACACGATGGTTTATGGCGTCCTTCGAATGATCAATTTTGCCAACTCCGAGGTATTTATGTATGGCACATTTGCCAGCATCATAGTAATTCGTGACGTATTTAATTTTACGCAACAATCAGAACCGGCAACTGGGTTTAGATTGGCTTACATATTGTTCTTTTGCCTAATTGGTTCGATGTTGATGTCTGGATTATTGTCAGTGTTTCTCGAATTAGTTGCCTATCGGAGATTACGCAATAAGGGTTCAAATAAATTAGCTCCGCTGATCTCGGCAATCGGAATGTCAATTGTTCTAGCAGAATTTATGCGAATTTTGACCGACTCTAGATATGTCGGAAGCCCAAGAGTTATGGAAAAGAAAGTTCTTGGGAGTTTTTTTGGAGCCGAATTAAGAATTGATAATGTGATCATTGTTGTGTCTGGGTTGATTCTATTTGTTGGATTGAGTCAATTTGTAGATAAAACTCGCCTTGGGAAAGCAATACGTGCTGTTTCAATGAATGAAGATGCTGCAAAACTTATGGGAGTTAATTTAAACTTTGTTGTATCAGGCACCTTCCTAGTGGGTGGACTTATGACTGGAGCAGCAGGATTCTTCTATATTCTAAAATATGAAAATACCTCATTTAATATTGGTTTTGAGTTAGGAATTGCCGCCTTTACCGCCGCAATTCTTGGTGGAATTGGAAATATCAAGGGCGCATTCTATGGTGGCTTAGCTCTTGGTCTATTAGAAACTTATGCCAGTTTCTTCTTGGGAACCCAGTGGAAAGCTGTAACTGTTTTCTTAGTCTTAGTTGTCGTACTTTATTTCCGGCCTAACGGAGTATTTGGTGAAGCCATTACTCAAACGAGGGCATGATGTTTAATTTAAGAGACTGGGGCGCCGATATATGGGAGAGATCAAGCCGTCCAATCAGGGTGTTAATTGCACTAGGTGCAATTGCGGTTGCAGCTTCGCTACCACTACTCGGGGGCACTTTCCTTAATACTCCAGTGGCAGATTATGGATCGGTTCTAGTTTTTCCAGTTGCAATATTCGTAATTATGGCTTTGGGACTAAACATAGTAATTGGTAAGAGTGGACTACTCGACCTTGGTTATGTTGCATTTTTTGCAATTGGTGCCTACACAATGGGACTTTTAGGAACTAAAACGAGTTTAAATTCTTGGGAAATTTTGCCTATCGGAATAGCGATGGCAATGTTTGCCGGTTTGATTCTCGGAGTACCCGCTTTGCGACTTAGGGGAGATTACCTAGCAATTATCACCCTGGGGTTTGGTGAAATTGTAAGAATTACTGCGTTGAATTTAAATTCAATAGGTGGAACAAATGGAATTGTTGGAATTCCAACACCACCAACTATATTTGGACTTGAATACACATTTGATAATCACAGACTTTACTTCTGGACATTTCTAATAATAATTCTTTTAACAATTTGGATGATTCGTCGATTAAGCATTCGACGATCTGGGCGCGCATGGGAGTCCATTCGCCAAGATGAAGATGCAGCGGAACTAATGGGAGTACCTACTTTTCGCTATAAGATCTGGGCGTTTGTTCTGGGAGCTTCGGTCGGTGGCGCAGCAGGTGTTTTATATGCTTCTAAGACTTTGTTTATTTCGCCAGATAATTTTACATTACAGGTTTCTATCCTAATTCTTGCTTGTGTGGTTTTTGGTGGCATGGGAAATATTTGGGGCGTAATTCTTGGTGCAATAATTTTGGGATATCTACCAGATAGAATCAGATTTTTGTCTGATGCACGATTATTGGTATTTGGTGCGGTATTAGTAATTATGATGAATCTGCGCCCAGATGGAATTTTACCCCGAAAGAAGCGTGAGAAAGCTTTGCCGGATAAGAGCCAACATGAGTGAATCAATTCTTAAGTTAAATAATGTAACCATGCAGTTTGGTGGCGTCGTAGCGCTCAATGACGTGACTTTTGAAGTTAAGAATCAAGAAATACTTGGTTTAATTGGGCCAAATGGTGCTGGAAAAACAACCGTTTTTAATGTCATAACCGGCGTTTACCAAATTACTAAGGGGTCGATAGCATTTAATGGAAAATCAATAAGTGGCATCAAGCGATATCGAATCACTAAGGGCGGCATAGCAAGAACTTTTCAGAATATTCGACTTTGGGGCGACATGACTGCTCTTGAGAATGTAATTACAGCAACTGATACACATAAGAAATCTGGCTTATTAAGTGGGCTTTTTGGCTTACCAATTTCTCGCAGAGAAGAGAAACGAGATAAGGATCGTGCTCAAGAGTTGCTCGATTTCATTGGAATCGGAGAATATTCAGACCGATTGGCGAAAAATTTACCCTACGGTGTTCAAAGGCGCCTTGAAATTGCAAGAGCATTAGGTACTAATCCGAAGCTATTGCTACTGGATGAACCAGCAGCTGGCTTTAATCCAGCTGAAAAAGTTGAATTAGCTAACACAATTCGTAAGATCCGCGATGCCGGATATACCGTTTTACTAATCGAGCATGATATGTCACTTGTTATGGGTGTATCAGACCGAGTAGTAGTAATTGATTTCGGCCAGAAAATTGCAGATGATCTTCCAGCAAAGGTTCAAAATGATAAGCGGGCTATTGAAGCCTATTTAGGAGTGCCTGACGATGCGTCTTGAGATTAAGGATCTACATGTTCATTATGGAAAAATTGAAGCGATAAAAGGTATATCTGTTGTCGTTAATGAAGGTGAGATTGTCACACTTATTGGTGCTAACGGTGCAGGAAAAACTACAACCCTTAAGACTATTTCAGGACTAAGGCCGGTAAGTTCTGGCAGCATTGTTTTTGACGGTAAAGATATTTCAAAACTTCCTGCTCATGATCGAGTACGCCTTGGAATATCGCAAGCACCAGAGGGTAGAGGAATTTTCCCAGGAATGACCGTTCTAGAAAATTTAGAAATGGGCAAATACCACCTAAAGATGAAAGGTGCCGAAATTAAAGAGGATTTAGAGAAGATCTATTCCCTGTTTCCAAGATTAAAGGAGCGGGCTTCTCAAGCAGGTGGCACTTTGTCTGGCGGTGAGCAGCAGATGCTTGCTATTGGCAGAGCATTAATGGCAAGACCTAGGGTTCTGTTATTAGA
>OFQT01000001.1_pt1 | contig 102799 bp, 103 predicted proteins | sample 1542931 | NCBI WGS metagenome assembly OFQT01 (sample SAMN05442511, study PRJEB24371) | freshwater metagenome | isolation source: Freshwater Lake | place: Canada: Niagara | collected 2012-08-09 | reverse complement strand
GCACAATTCTCATTAGATCCCCGGTACTCGCCGTGACTAATGCTGTTTTAATCCCCGACTCCTTGCATTCCTTCAACAGTTCAAGGGCGTTTGGAATTAGTTCTAACTCATTTGCAATTTTTGACTTCATTACTTCATGTAAGCGGTTTATAAAATAGCCATATGGCTTAATATTTTTACTTCTTTCCTGCATATAACGCTCTGTTCGCTCGGCTGGGCCACCTAAACAGTTAATTTGATCTTGTTGATCCCAAACGCAGTCAACCTCAGCCATTATTTCGATTTCAGCTTTAAGCCAAAGTGGTTCTGAATCAATTAAAGTTCCATCCATATCAAATAAAATGGCACTCATGAGGCGTTAAAATATTTCGCTTCAGGATGGTGTAAGACAATTGAAGAGGTGGACTGTTCAGGATGTAATTGGAATTCCTCTGACAATGAAACACCTATCCGATCTGGATCAAGTAGCTCACAAATCTGCAGCTGCTGCTCAAGATCTGGGCATGCTGGATAGCCAAATGAGTAGCGCGAGCCTTGATATCCCTGATCAAAAATTTCTTTAAGATCCCTTGAATCTAAAGCATTTATTCCTAATTCTTCTCTAGTTCTAGCATGCCAGTGTTCAGTTAATGACTCAGTTAGTTGGACTGATAAGCCATGTAGTTCAAGGTACTCTCGATATAGATTTGCATTAAACAACTTACTAATTGCATCACTAATAGACTGACCCATTGTCACAAATTGAAAACTAACCACATCTAGTTCACTACTATCTTTACCTCTAAAGAAGTCGGCAAGGCACAATCGTCTGTCTCTACTCTGCCGAGGAAAATTAAATCGAACCCGTTCCTTACCTTTCAGATCCCCTTCGTGATGAACAACAACTAGATCATTGCCTTCGCTATAGCAAGGAAAATATCCATAAACAACAGCTGCATTAAGCCAACCATTAGATTGAACATCATTTAATAGCGATCTAAGTTGAGGTCGTCCTTGCGTTTGCGCCATTTCCTCAAAGTCTTTACCTTTTAATCCCCACTGCCCAAGGAATAAAGCACGCTCATCGAGCATATGCACATAATCAGCTAGAGCAATTCCTTTTACAACACGAGATCCATAAAACGGTGCTTTTGGAATCAAATTATCTGAAGCAACATCACTTCGGTTCGTGTCTATAACTTTCACATCATCACCACTTCTTTTTGCAGTTCTTCTTGGTTTAAGTGGTGGTAGCTCGGCACCTGCGACACCACGCTTAATTCCCATTAAAGTATCCATAAGTTTTAAACCTTCGAATGCATCTTTTGCATAACGAACTGTTCCAGAAAACTGCTCGCTTAAATCCTGCTCAACAAAAGACCTTGTCAGTGCTGCCCCACCTAGTACCACGGGCCATTTTTTGCCAAGGCCACGTGAATCTAATTCCTGTAGATTTTCCTTCATAATGACTGTGGATTTAACAAGTAAACCTGACATCCCAATTACATCTACATTATTTTCAGTTGCGGCATCGATGATTTGATTAACTGTTTGCTTAATTCCAATATTAACTGTCTCATAACCATTATTAGATAAAATAATGTCGACTAGATTCTTGCCAATATCATGCACATCGCCCTTAACTGTGGCTAGTAGTATTTTTCCGCGTCCTTGGTCGTCAGTTTTTTCAATAAATGGTTCCAAATATGCAACCGCCGTTTTCATTACCTCAGCAGACTGTAAAACAAAGGGTAATTGCATTTCACCTTTTCCAAATAACTCACCAACAGTTTTCATACCCGACAAAAGATATTCATTAATAATTTCTAAAGCTGGAATTTTTAAATCAAGTGCGGATTGCAAATCCTCTGACAAACCAACCTTTTCACCATCAATAATTCTTCGCTGAAGTCTCTCATTTAGGGGTAAGGCAGCTAATTCAGCAGCTCTACTCTCTTTTGTTGTTGTTACCTCGATATTTTCAAATAGTTGAAGAAACTTTGTTAAAGGATCATAAATTACATCTCCACTAGCATCGCTCTCGCGTCGGTCATAGACCAGATCTAAAGCAACTTTAAGTTGTTCGGCAGGTATCCGGTTAATTGGCGTAATTTTTGATGGATGAACTATTGCTGAGTCAAGGCCATTCTTAACTGCTTCGGCCAAAAATACTGAGTTTAAAACTATTCGGGCTGCAGGATTTAACCCAAAGGAAACATTGCTTACGCCTAACGTAGTTTGAACATTAGGAAACTCTTCTTTTAAAGCTTTAATTGCATTAAGTGTCTCAATTCCATCACGTCTTGTCTCTTCTTGACCAGTTGCAATTGGAAAAGTTAAACAGTCAATTAAAATATCATCTACTCGCATTCCCCAATTTCCTGTTAGGTCATTAATTAGTCGCCTTGCCACCTTTAACTTCCATTGAGCATCCCTTGCTTGACCATCTTCATCAATTGTTAATGCAATAACTGCTGCACCATGTTCTGTTACCAGTGGCATTATTCGAGCAAATCTTGACGTAGGCCCATCACCATCCTCGTAATTAACTGAATTAATAACTGAGCGACCACCTAGTTGTTTTAATCCAGCTTCTAATACCGCCGGCTCTGTTGAATCTAAAACAATTGGGAGCGTAGAGGTTGTTGCAAATCTAAATGCCAACTCCTTCATGTCTGAGACGCCATCTCTTCCTACATAATCAACTGATAAATCCAGCATATGCGCGCCATCGCGAATTTGATCACGAGCAATTTCAACGCAACTTTGCCAATCTTCAGCAAGGAGTGCGTCTCTAAATGCCCTTGAGCCGTTTGCATTTGTTCGCTCGCCTATTGAAAGGTAGGTATTTTGTTGTCTAAATGGTGCGAATTGATAAAGAGATGATGCTCCTACCTCCCTAACAACCTCTCTGCTAGTAACTGAAACAGATTGAAGTTGCTTAACTACTTCAAGCATATGAGCAGGAGTAGTGCCACAGCATCCACCTACTAAGTTCACTTTATAATCAATTACAAACTGCTTAAGTGACTTTGCAAGTTCCACACCATCAAGTGGATAATGTGCTCCATTTTCTCCCAATACAGGTAATCCTGCATTTGGCATTACAGATATTCCAACAGTTGCGCCTTTACTTAGTACACGCAGATGTTCACTCATTTCGGCAGGACCAGTCGCGCAATTTAAACCGATGAGGTCAATTCCTAATGGTTCTAGAGCATTTAAAGCTGCCCCTATTTCAGATCCCATCAGCATCGTTCCAGTAGTTTCAACCGTTACTTGAGCAATTAGAACTATATCTTTACCAGATTTATTAATAGCATCCCTTGCTCCGTTAACTGCGGCCTTAGCTTGCAATAAATCTTGTGTGGTCTCAATTAATAAAGCGTCGCTACCACCATCAATTAATCCCTTTGAGGCTTCTTCATAAGCCAGCTTTAACTTTTCATAACTTGTATGGCCAAGGGTTGGTAATTTTGTCCCTGGCCCTAGAGAACCAAGAACCCATCTTGGTTTATCTGCGGTTGAGTATTGATCTGCAACCTGCCTAGCTAATATTGCACCGGCATTCGCAAGTTCATATATTCGATCCTCAATTCCATATTCAGCTAAATTAGCAAAATTAGCCCCAAAAGTATTTGTCTCAATTGCATCAACACCAACTTTTAGATATTCCTCATGTACAGCTTTAACGATATCTGGTCGCGTTACATTTAGAATTTCATTACAGCCTTCATGGTTTTGAAAATCCTCCAGTGAAGGATTTTGTGCCTGTAACATCGTGCCCATAGCTCCATCGGCAATAACTACCCGCTCTAATAAGGCGGTGCGAAGAGAGTTCATTGGTCATACTTTACCTTAATAAACTGTTTAAAAACTCTTAAACTACAGTGCTAAGCCCAACAGTGAATCAATAGCTCGAGATACTTGTCCAGACTTGTTAAATGATGCATCTTTCTGTGAAGCAATCGCCCATGAAACTAATCGATTTAATGCTGTTGGAGTATCAAGATTATTTGCAAGATCTGAGATTAGATCCTTTACTAGTTGATCAGTATCTGCGACTTCAGTTCTAGATAAAGCGGTTCTTAGAAGTTCCACTTCTGATTCAGCTTTTCTAAGCAAATCATCACTCCATTGGCGATCACTTTGATAATGGTCAGAAAGTAGCGCCCAACGAATTACCATTGGATCTACCTGATTTTCTAATAACTTTGAAACAAAAACTAAATTACCTTTGGATTTACTCATCTTCTCTCCGTCTAAGCCGATCATTCCTGCATGTATGTAAAGTGAGGAAAATTCTCTTCCATAGGCAGCTTGAACAATTTTTGCGCTCATATAATGGTGTGGAAACAATAGATCCGATCCACCCCCTTGAAGATCAATAATCGGATCGCTGTTTAAATTATCTAAATGATTACAAGCAATAGCGGTGCACTCAACATGCCAACCGGGACGGCCATACCCAAATTTACTTGGCCACCCAGGATCTCCTTCACGATTTGCTATCCATACAACTGGGTCAAGTGGATGCTTTTTCCCCATCCGTTCAGGATCACCACCACGCTGCTGAAAAATTACCTTTGCTTGATCAACACTCATTGGCAGATCTTTCAAAAAATCTCCAACCGAAAAGTAGTAATCCTCTTCTATCTTGTACAAAAAACCGCGATCTGAGAGTTGGGTAATAAATTTTTCTATCAGGTCAAAAGATTCGGTAACTTTAACTAATTTCTTAGGTGGGATAATTCTTAATGCAGACATGTCAGATTTAAATAAATCTATCTGCTCTTGCGCAAGAGTTTGCCAATCTTGATTATCTCTCTTAGCTCGCTCGAGTAGCGGATCATCTATATCTGTAACATTTTCAATAAAATCTACCTTATGTTTTGCTAGCAGCTGGTACCTATTAATCAAATCAAAAGCTAAGTAAGTGGCGGCATGACCTAGATGAGTTGAGTCATAAGGGGTAATACCGCAGACGTAGATAGAAAAATTTTGTGATGTAGATGCCTTAACCAATCCCCTATTACTATCTAAGAGATTTAATTGCGGGAAGACATAATCATCTAAGGGAGGTAGAAAGATCTGTGGCCAACTATTCATAGTTAATTATCCCTTAGACCGGTGGCCATGGAATAGCAGGCCTTAACTGACTTGGTTCTGGAAAAACTGCCGTTGCAAGCAGCTCATCTACCCGTTGGCGCAGGGCGCTAATCTCACTTGCAGTTAGATACTCATTAAAAATTTGCTCAAGATTAAGTGCATTAACTTTATTTAGTAGGGTGATTTCTTCTGGATCAAGTGGTAGTGAAGAGAACTGCCAGATCACTGTTCTGAGCTTATCTTCGGAGTGAAATGAAATTCCATGGTCACACCCTTTTAATACTCCCTGATTATCAAGTAATAAATGTCCAAACTTTCGATCAGCGTTATTTATCACGGCATCAAATAAAGCAAGTTTTCGGAGCTGATCATCATCACTTTGCCCATACTCAACAACGTCTACAGTTTCATCTATATCGATCCACTCTTGAACCATGCCATGGCCGAATGGTCCATCACGAAGAACAGTGAAAGGGACTAAATTAAAACCAGCCATGAGGCTTAGTAAAAATGCTGAATACTCACGACTTGCTAAATCACCATCTGGAAAATCCCACAGTGGTCGCTCACCTGCAACTGGTTTATAAATAATTTCAACCTTTGGATCACAGTCTTTAATGTTTGCAAGCAGTGTTGCATTTGACGCATCAACTAACCTGCCGACGACAGTGATTTCTCCAGATGATATTAATTCACTTTTAGGAATCATCTGCGATATCCATTTGCTCTCGGACATAGATGCCCCAAGGGATCAATTGGTAACCCGCAAAATGGGCATGCTGGCCTACCGGCGCTAACAATAGTTTTAGCACGCTCACAGAATCCTTTAACCTGATTGATCTTAAGTGTGGCAATTAAAAGATCCGGTCCTGAATCTAAATCATCTAATATTAAATCATCATCTTGGGATATGGCTTGAATATTTACAACAACCAGATCATTTTCCCAAGTAATGCTTATTATACCGACTTGAAAATCTTCATCAATTGGCAATTCCATTGGCAAATCATCTACATCTGCCACAGCAGATAGATCTGCTGGTGGAACTAACTTTCCACGACGTAACTCTCTTATTAAATCCTCAAACCTTTGGGTAAGAGCAATAACCTGGCTTTTCTCAAGTGTGACTGAATTTATTCCATCAGCAGATTTAACTTGAATAAAAAATTGGCGCTCCCCTGGGTCTCCAATAGCACTCACAATAAAGCGAGTTGCAGGTTGGTGGCGGTAAATAATTCTTGGCATCTACCTGCGCCACCATTTTGTGGAAGCAGATAGAGAATTACCGCCACCTAGTTGATTTTGCTTAAACTTCTTCACTATTTCTGAAGAAATCTTATAATTTGTTTGCAGAACCGTTGAATTATTCTTATCCAAGTTTATGACTGTTAGTGAGGCTGGTTCGGCCACAAATTTCTGAAAACGATCAATTGGTAAGCCAAGTGCGCTTGCTAAAGACATTTTAATTATGTCACCATGTGTAACAATTAATACTGCCCCTTTTTCTTTGCTCAATTCGGCTAGAGCTAAGTCAACTCTTTTGCGCATACTTCTAAAACTCTCACCTTGTGGGAATGTAAAAGTTGATGGTTTATTTTGAACGCTTCGCCACCTACGATCACGTGCTAGAACAGAAAGTTTCTTGCCAGACCATTTGCCATAGTCCATTTCAATAAAGCGCTCATCAATTTCAAAATCCAGATCAGGATTAAGTTGCATATAAGGCTGAATAGTTTGAATGCATCGGGTAAGTGGACTTGAATAAATGCGATTTATTTTAAGCTTTGATAAGTACGGCGCGAGCATTTGCGCCTGTTTGTGGCCATCCTTAGACAACTGAACTGAATTATCCTGCCCAGCCAAAATACCTTTGGTATTTGCCACAGATTGGGCATGACGCAACATATAAACAATCGGCATTTGGCAAGGTTACCGATATTTTTCACCTCTTGTTGCTAGCCTGACCAACCATGGAACGGCGTAAATTAGGCGGAGTATCGATCTCACGACTTGGCCTGGGCACAATGACTTGGGGTCGAGATACCGATGAGAATGAAGCCGCGCAGCAGTTACAAGAATTTATCGAAGCCGGTGGAAATTTAGTTGATACCGCTGCTGTCTACGGTGACGGAGATGCTGAGAGAGTTCTCGGTGGATTTATTGGGACACTTGTAAAACGTGATGATCTTTTTCTTGCTACAAAAGCTGGGATCTCTTTTAAAGATGGTGTTAGGCAGATAAATAACTCACGAAATGAGATGATTTCAGATTTGGATCGATCTCTGAGTAGATTAAATGTTGATTATGTTGATTTATGGCAAGTGCACACATGGGATAAAAATACTCCACTTGAGGAAACACTCTCAGCATTAGATTATGCAACCACCTCTGGAAAAGCTAGATACGTCAGTGTTTGTAATTTTAATGGCTGGCAATTAGCTAGATCTGCCACACTTCAGAATCCAATATTTGGTAAGGCTGCTATCACTTGTGCACAAAATGAGTACTCACTTTTAAATCGAAAATCTGAAGAAGAAGTAATACCAGCAACTTCAGAACTTAATCTAGGATTCATTGCTTGGTCCCCACTTGGACGCGGCGTACTAACTGGCAAATATCGTGATGGCGTGCCCTCTGATTCCAGAGGAGCCTCACCACATTTTGCTAATTTCGTTGAGCCATACTTAACACCGCGAGCAAAAAAAATAGTAGAAGCGGTTTGCATTGCAGCAGATGGTCTTGGCTATTCACCACTTGAGGTCGCCCTGTCTTGGGTTCGAGATGCACCCGGTGTTACTAGCGCTTTAATCGGAGCTCGAACTGGTGCTCAACTTCGTGGCATATTAACTGTGGAACAAATTACTCTGCCAGATCAGGTTAGGCTGGCTCTAAATGAAGTATCAGCTAATTAAATATTTTCCAAAAACTCATACAAAACTCTTACTCCAAATTTAAGTCCGTCAATCGGCACCCTTTCATCGACTCCGTGAAATAGCGCAAAAAAATCAAGATCCTCAGGAAGTCTTAGAGGTGAAAACCCATATCCAACTATTCCAAGATCATGTAAAGCTTTGTTATCAGTTCCACCACTCATTAAATAAGGAACTGGGATTCCTGCTGAATCTTCAACATTAATCGCCTTGCACATCGCTTCAACCAACGGTCCAGCAAACTCGGCTTCAAGTGCGATATCACGGGTGAGAATCTCAACCTCAATCTCATCGCCAGCAAGCTTCTTTATTGTTTCATGAAGATCATTTTCATACCCAGGTAAAAATCTGCCATCAATTACCGCGCTAGCATTTTGAGGAATCACATTTGCCTTATACCCAGCCTCTAGCATTGTTGGATTTGCAGTATTAGATACCGTTGCACCAAGCATTTTAACTGCATTTCCTAAGTGGTTAAGAAGTGGTTTTACATTTTTCGGATCAAATTTATCACCCGTTAGTTCAGCAATTTTTTTAAAGAATTGAGATGTAGTTTTAGTAAGAAGTTGTGGCCATTGGTAATTGCCAATCCTTGAAACCGCATCAGAAACCTTAGTTACTGCGTTATCGCGATTGATAAATGAACCATGTCCTGCAGTTCCTTTAGCACTTAACTTAATCCAAGCAATGCCCTTTTGAGCAGCTTCAACTAGGTAGAGCCTGTGTCCACCAGTAATTGTTACTGAAAAACCACCAACTTCAGAAACTGCCTCGCTGCAACCAGCAAATAGCTCTGGACGATTTTTCACTAACCATCTAGATCCGTAAGTTCCGGATGCTTCTTCATCAGCAAAAAATGCTAATAAAATATTTCGAGGTGGTTTATATCCAATTCGCTTCCACATTCTTACGGTGGCCAAAATCATGGCATCCATATCTTTCATATCAACTGCGCCACGACCCCAAATAAATCCATCTTTAATTTCACCGCTAAATGGATCACCCGACCAGTCAGAAGCATTAGCAGGTACTACATCAAGATGGCCATGCAAAACCAGACCAGGACGAGAGGTGTCACTTCCTAATATTTTGGCAACTACATTTACTCGGTTTGGTGCGGTTTCAATTAATTCACATTCAATACCGACTTCTGTGAGTTTTCCGGCAACGTACTGGGCTATCGCTTTCTCATCCCCACGACCCTCGCCATGATTCACACTCGGAATTTGGATCATTTCTTGGCAAAACAAAATCGTCTCATTTTCTAGCTCTACGATTTGCTGCGCTGTTAATTTCATAGGGATATTGTGCTACAAAACTTCAATTTCCCTTCAATTCAGATTGCGTTAAAATACAAATAGGTCCAGGTGGCGGAATTGGCAGACGCGCTAGCTTGAGGTGTTAGTGCCCGTAAGGGCTTAGGGGTTCAACTCCCCTCCCGGACACCAAAATCTTCCTTTCCTGAATATGATGCGCGAGTGGGCGAGATGACTAATGGTCTAATACGAGTAATCACCGACTTTCCAAAGCCAGGAATTATTTTTAAAGATATAACCCCATTACTTGCAGATGCTAAGGCGCTTAATGATTGTTGTGAAAAAATTGCTTTATATGCCAAAGATGCTGATTACATCGCAGGAATTGAGGCGCGTGGTTTTATTTTAGCTTCAGCAGTTGCAGTCCTTAGTGGTAAAGGTTTCATTCCAATAAGGAAAAGTGGAAAATTACCAGGTCAGGTTATCTCCCAAAGTTATGAACTCGAGTATGGGCAAGCAACTTTAGAAATTCATTCAGACCTAGTGCCTGCGGGCAAAAAAGTCTTAATCGTTGATGATGTGTTGGCAACTGGGGGCACGGCGCTAGCTTCGGTTGAACTAATTGAAAAAGCCTCGCTAATCCCGACCTGTCTCGTATTTCTACTTGAGATAAGCCAATTAGGTGGAAGATCACGAATTCAAGCCGCACGTCCTGGTCTACAAATTCAAACTATCTTGGCAGAATGAGCACATGGCCGAGCTAATCTATTACTGCGGAACTATGGATAGTGGTAAATCCACACTTGCTCTGCAAACTGCGCATAACCATCGCTCACGTGGGCGCGAAGGTGTTATTTTCACGAGCAAAGATCGTGCAGGTAAGGGTTTAATTTCTTCAAGATTAGGTCTACAAATAGATGCACTTGAAGTTGATGCGGATTTAAATTTGCATAAGCTAATTGTTGAAAGATTATCCATTGGTGGAAAGATAAGTTTTATCATCTGCGATGAAGCACAATTTTATTCACCAGAGCAAATAGAGCAGTTAGCAAAAATTGTAGACGGACTTGGAATCGATGTATACGCATTTGGAATCCTCTCTGACTTTAGAACTAAACTATTTCCAGGTAGTGCTCGCTTAGTTGAGTTAGCTGATCGAGTTCAAACGCTGCAGGTTGAAGCGCTATGTTGGTGTGGTGAGCGTGCTACACACAACGCTCGAACCGTAAATGGCAAGATGGTGACTGAGGGTGAACAGGTTGTAGTTGGTGATGTAAGTACTGCTTCAACTGTTGCATATGAAGTTCTCTGTCGAAGGCATCATATGAGAAATGTAACTTCAAAGGTTTCTAACCCGGCAAGTGAACAATCACTTCCATTTAACAACTAGGAGAACATGAAAACTCGAGGATATGCGGTAACTTCAGCAAAGGCGCCACTAGTAGATTTTGAATTTGAGAGACGCTCACTTCGTCCACGAGATGTTGCTTTAGATATTTACTATTCAGGTATTTGTCACTCTGATATCCATCAAGCACGCGAGGAATGGGGTCCTGCAATATTTCCAATGGTGCCAGGACATGAGATTGTTGGGAAAGTAATCGAAATTGGCTCACAGGTTAGTAAGTTTAAAGTTGGAGAATTAATCGGAGTAGGAGTTTTTATTGACTCTTGTAAAAATTGTGCAAGCTGTGGCGCAGGACTTGAGCAATATTGTGTTGAAGGCATGACTGGTACATATAACACTTTAGAGCGAGATGGAAAAACTATTGCATTTGGTGGTTATTCAGATAAGTTTGTAATTGATGAGGATTACGCGGTTCATGTCCCATCAAACTTAGAATTATCTGGTGTTGCACCCCTTATGTGTGCCGGAATTACCCTCTACTCCCCACTAAAAAATTGGAATGCAGGGCCTGGTAAAAAAGTTGGAATTATGGGTCTTGGCGGTTTAGGACATATGGGAGTTAAGTTTGCTCATGCCTTAGGAGCACAGACAACGGTCTTCTCCCACTCTCCAGAAAAAGAAGCAGATGCAAAAGCAATGGGAGCCGATCATTTTGTTGTTACTAAAGATATAAAAGAGCTTGATAAATTAAAACAAAGTTTTGATTTAATACTTAATACGGTTTCTGCAGATCTGGACCTGGAGCCATATTTGCAAATGCTTAAACTAGATGGCACCTTGGTAGTAATCGGACTTCCTGGAAAGCCTTATGCAATTAATGCTGGCACATTACTAGGCCAAAGAAGATCACTATCTGGATCAATGATTGGCGGAATAGCTGAGCTGCAGCAAATGCTCAACTTCTGCGGTGAACACAATATTGTTAGCGATGTCGAGGTAATTAAGTCCGACTATATAAATACCGCCTACGATCGAACCGTAGCGAGCGATGTTAAATATCGATTTGTAATTGACGCTAAAACCTTTTAAACAAATTGATGAGCTGCTAGGGCAAATAAAGGAGCCAAAGCTAAAGCGGGTAATAAATTTCCTACCGCTATTTGTTTAATTCTAAGTAATCTTAGAGAGATTCCAATCAGTAAAATTCCGCCAACAGCGGTCATTGCTGCGACTTGATAATTAGTTAAAATTGCGCCAAGAAATAACCCAACCGCTGTCCATGCAAATTGGTAAATACCGACTGGAAGCGCTGAAAGAGCAACTCCCCACCCAAGGGATGCAGCGAATGCTAATGCGGCAAAACCATCAAGGGTGCTCTTTAGGACCAATTGATCAATACCAGTCCCCATTCCATCTGAAATACTTCCTAAAATTGCCAGCGGACCAATTGCAAAAATTAAAGAAGCAGATACAAAACCTTCAACAAAGTTTGAACTACCATTTTTACTAAACCTACTCTTTAATTTATTGCCTAAAAATTCAAGCCTATCCTCAATAGCAAGAGCAGAACCGATTAATGCTCCAACTAATAAGGAAAAGATAACTACCAAAATTACCCATCCCTTTGGCATAGATTCTTGAAGTTCAACATCCCAATAAGCTGAGAGTGCATCAGCAGCCGAAATAATTGTTACACAACCTAATACATCAGTAACTAAGTTTCTTAATTTTTCACTAATCTTTGCGCCAATAAATACACCAAGGGCGCCACCAATAACAATTGTTAAGATATTTAAGACTGTACCAGATCCGGTGAACATCTAGGCAAACCTTATAAAAGAGATAATGCCAGCAAATAAACAGTAAAAAGCAAATGGGTAGAGCGTTTTAGTTTTAAACCAACGGACCAAAAATGTGACACTGAAATAAGTAGCAATGAATGAAATAATTGATCCAACCAAAATTTGACCGAGTAAATCCTTGGCATCGGTTGTAAATAGCTCAGGCAGTTTAATAATCGATGCTCCGATGATGACAGGTAATGAAAGCAAAAATGCAAAATCCGAGGCAACTGAGTGATTTAGCTTTCTTAGTAATCCAGCACTCATTGTTACGCCAAATCGACTAATACCGGCAAAGAGTGCCAGGCTTTGACCAAAGCCAATTGCTAGTGCTGTTTTGGCATTTACCCGGTGATCAATTTCAGCATCAGAATCAGTAAACTCATGAGCTACATCGGATCTGGATAATCTTTCTGCGCCAATAAGTAGAAGGCCATTTAGAGTTAGAAATAACGCAGAGTATGCGGGATTACCAAAAATACTTTGAAAATAACCTTCGAAAACTAATCCCAAAACTCCAACCGGAATTGTGGCGATAACAATATAGCTAAGAACTCTAAATGGAGTGCTTTGATAGTTTCTTGTAGCAACTGCTTTAAAACTTCCACTAATTAGCCCAATCCAACGTTTACGGAATACTAGAAATAATGCAACAGAACTTGCTAAATGCATAGCGATAGTGATTAATAAATATGATTGATTTTCTTCACTTATAAATTCTCGAAATGAACCGCCAATCCAGGCTGGAATTAATATTGCGTGCCCAAGACTTGAAATAGGAAAAAGTTCAGTTATTCCTTGAATAAAGCCAATTATGATTGCTTGACCGTATGTAAAATCCAAAATGAACCCGTCTTTAGCTGTTTGTTTTGATAGAGTTTATCAGTGAATAAGGCATCAGATAGCGAAAAACCTACTAATAAGTTTATACAGATGCTACGACCTTCACGCACAATTCCAATTACTCCTTGGCGTGCGGATTCAACTTGGTCAATTGGTAGCGGAAGTAAGCATATTCAAAGAATTTTTATTCTAATTTTTGGACTATTCATATTTGGAATAGGTGATTCACTACTTATAATCACCGGACTTGGTAATGCGCCCTGGTCAGTACTAGCTCAAGGTATATCTTTAAACACCCCACTTAGTATTGGTGAAGCGACTTTCTTTATCTCTTTAACTGTACTAGCGCTTTGGATTCCACTTAGACAAAAACCAGGATTAGGCACCTTGGCAAACATTATTGTGATTGCAGCAGCGATTGAAATCGGATTAGCTTTTATACCAGAGGTTAATAATTTGGCCTTGAAATATTTTTATATATTTTTTGGAATTGCTCTAGTTGGAGTTGGATCTGCTTTATACATTACCTGCGGATTAGGCACTGGTCCACGAGATGGCCTTATGACCGGTTTGCACTATAAGACAGGGATACGAGTTGGCAGGGTAAGGCTAGGCATTGAATTAATTGCGCTAATCATTGGAGCCCTCCTAGGAGGCACAGTTGGAATCGGAACCGCCCTGTTTGCGCTCCTAATCGGGCAATCAGTAGCCATTTCTTTAGGTGTCGTAGACCGTCTTACCGCCAAGTAGCCAATAGATTTCTCTTATCCCCCTCGGCTTGTCGGACCGAATCTGACAACATGTCGAAAACACCATGTTAAAAAAACAGAAGGGTAAATTCCATGCTTGATAGCTTCTTTAAAATCAGTCAGCGTGGCTCAACCGTAGGTCGGGAAATTCGTGGCGGAGTCGTCACATTTTTCACAATGGCATACATAGTTGCGCTAAATCCACTCATCATCGGTCTTGCTAAAGATGCCGATGGTAAATACATAGGCGGAGGCGATGCTCCTAATCTTGCATTAGTTGCAGCTGCTACCGCTCTTATTGCTGGCGTTATGACCATCCTGATGGGCGTAGTCGCTAACTTTCCATTAGCCATAGCAACCGGCTTAGGTTTAAATACCTTTGTTGCAGTTGGTATTGCATCCAAAATGAGTTGGGCAGATGCCATGGGACTTGTAGTCCTTGAAGGCATAATTATTTTAATTCTGGTACTAACTGGATTCCGTATTGCGGTATTCAAAGCTGTACCAAGCCAATTAAAGATCGCTATCTCAGTAGGTATTGGCTTATTCATAGCCCTTATCGGACTAGTTGATGCTGGTTTCGTTCGTAGAACCGGAGCTGGTCCAGTACCTGTAACTCTAGGCGATAACGGAAACCTTGTAGGTTGGCCAGTTGTTGTCTTTGCATTTGGTTTGTTCTTAATGATCGGCCTTACTGTTAAGAAGGTTAAAGGTGCACTTCTTATTGGAATTGTTACCTCAACCGCTCTTGCAATAGCTGTTGAATCTGCTTTCAAGATTGGTCCACTATTTAACGGAGCAACAGGAGCAGTAAATCCAAAGGGTTGGAACTTAAACGTACCTGCAATGCCTGAAGCGATTGCTGCTACTCCTAAGTTTGACATCATTGGTGATTTCAATATTTTAGGCGGATTTGATCGAATCTCACTAGTTGCTGCACTTCTTCTAGTATTCACATTATTACTAGCGGACTTCTTTGACACTATGGGAACGATGACTGCGATTGGTAAGCAAGCTGGCTTAGTAGACCGTGATGGAAATGTAGAAGGTGCCGAGCGCATTCTTCTAGTTGATTCAATCGCTGCTGCTGCTGGTGGTGCTGGTTCAGTTTCATCTAATACTTCATACATTGAATCAGCTGCCGGTGTTGGCGAAGGTGCCAAAACTGGTCTTGCTTCAGTTGTAACCGGAGTTCTATTCCTTCTCACTACATTCCTAGCTCCACTAGTTGCAGTGATTCCTTACGAGGCTGCAACTCCTGCTCTAATCATCGTTGGCTTCTTAATGATGACTCAGATTAAAGGAATTGATTGGGATGATATTGGAATCGCTATTCCAGCATTTTTAATCATTATCTTGATGCCATTTACTTACAATATTTCTGTAGGTATCGGAGCAGGATTTGTTTCATATGTTGTAATTAGACTATTCCAGGGTCGCACTAAGGAAATTCATCCTTTGATGTGGCTCGTTTCTGGTCTATTCATGGTTTACTTCTTGCAATCACCAATTAATATTTGGACTGCATAAGTTAATTAAATAAAGGGGCGCATCTTATGGTGCGCCCCTTTACCATTTAATGGGAGTTAAACCTTTTTCTAGCAATCTGTTATTAACTTTACTAAAAGGCTTAGAGCCGAAAAAACCTCGATAAGCTGAAAGTGGGCTTGGGTGTGGTGAGGAAAACTGATCTAATTGGTTAAATAATTTACCTAGATCCTGTGCTTGCTTTCCCCATAAAACTCCGATCGCTCCCCTTGCTGCAACTACCCTGATAACTTCTTCAGTAAATTCATGCCAGCCAATATCAGAGTGTGAGTCAGAGAGTTTTGGAATTACAGTCAGGGATCGATTAAGTAATAGCACGCCCTGGGAAGCCCATTCACTTAGATCGCCATTACTTCTCTTAATGCCTAAGTCAGAATCCAATTCTTTAAAAATATTATTTAATGAGGCTGGTAGGGGTTTAATTGAGCTATTTACTGAAAAGGCTAACCCCATTGCATGGGTTGGGTTTGGATAAGGATCCTGGCCAAGTATTACAACTTTAACCTCACTAGGTTCTAACTCTAAACATCTGAAAATACTATCTTTAGAAGGAATAAAATCATCTGTTAATTTTTTTGAGATATCTTCTAAAAGCTTTAAATCAATTAGGTCATGCCAAGGTTTAGGAAGTAGTGCTACTAAGTTAACGAGCACGAGCGAAGAACCGACCACCTTCAGTTTGAACAGTTATGGCCAGCCCATAAGCCTGCGTTAGATTTTGATCAGTTATTACCGATGCCACCTCCCCTTGTGCTACTACAGCGCCTTCGCGCAGTAACAATGCATGCGTAGTTCCAACAGGAATCTCTTCAATATGGTGAGTGACAATAACTGTTGCCGGAGCTAAAGGATCTTTAGAAAGTGATTCGATTCTTCTAAGCAAATCCTCTCTACCCCCAAGATCTAATGATGAAGCTGGTTCGTCAAGGAGTAATAACTCCGGATCTGCCATTAATGCTCTAGCAATTTGTACTCGCTTTTTCTCGCCTTCACTTAGGGAACCAAATAAACGCTCACCTAACTCGCGTACGCCTAACGCAGTTAACAGTGCCATAGCTCTTGATTCATCCCATAAGTCATATTTTTCTTGCCATCTTCCAAGCATTGCATAAGCTGCAGTAAGCACCACATCCATAACTAACTCATCCGGTGGAAGTTGCTCAACTAATGCTGAAGAGGTTAATCCAATTCTTGTTCGCAATTCAAAAACATCTACCTTGCCTAGTTTCTCCCCTAAAATATTTATCTCACCAGTGGTCGGGTGAATTAAGGATGAGCAAATTTGTAGAAGAGTTGTTTTCCCCGCCCCATTTGGACCCAAAATAACCCAACGCTCACCTTCGAGCACTTGCCAATTAAGAGGACCAAGAATTACGCGATCACCTCTGCGCACGCTGATATCTGATAACTCCAATATTGCGCTCATAGGAAAGAAAGATACCCCGTGATTGCGCCAAATATGGTTAATCTGAGCCAATGCCGAATAAAAATACCTCAGCCTTTACCGGGCTAATTCTAGTTTCAGGCGAAGATAGACCTGGAATTACCGAAAAGCTGATGTCTTTGCTGTCAGAGTTTTCAATTTCAATTCTAGATATTGAGCAACTAGTAATTCGAGGTCGCCTTATTTTGACAGTTTTAATTAGCTTAGATGAATCTCATGCTGCAGCAGTTGCCGCAGATTTAGAGTTACTTGAAAAAGAAGTAGGTCTTGATATTGCAATTGACTTCACTCCTGAGCAAAATCACACAGAGGTATTTTCAAACCTACATGTTGTAATTATCTCTGATTCTCTGAAACCAAAATCAGTTGCTGTAGTCGCTGCTGAGCTTTCAAAAATTAATGCAAATATCACTGCAATCAGGCGAACCTCGACTAATCCGTTGACAGCGATTGAAATTGATATTTATTGTCCAGATAAATCAATTAAAGAAGTTCAAAAGTTACTAGCTGTAGTTGCTATATCTCATAAGATAGATCTAGCTGTGGAGCAAGGTAGTGGTATGCGAAGTGCTAAAAGATTAGTGATGCTTGACATGGATTCAACACTTATTGCGCAGGAAGTAATTGACTTACTCGCTGCAAAAGCAGGTATGGCTAAGGAAGTTTCAGCGATTACTGAAAAGGCGATGGCTGGTGAAATGGATTTTACCCAATCACTGCAAGCGCGAGTTTCATTACTTACTGGGCTAAATGAATCTATGCTTTCAGCGGTTAGAAGTGAAATCACTTTGACGCAAGGGGCTGAAAAATTAATTCAAACTCTTCATTTAAAGGGCCATAAGGTGGGAGTTGTATCGGGTGGATTTATAGATGTAATTGAACCAATTCTAAAAGAGTTAAAGATTGACTTCTATAAAGCTAATAAATTAGAGATTATTGATGGAAAACTAACTGGAAAACTTGAGGGCTCAATTATTGATAGGTCTGCAAAATTAGATGCATTAATTACTTTTGCAAAGAATGAAGGAGTTCCGATGTCTCAGACTGTCGCAATTGGAGACGGCGCAAATGATTTAGATATGATTCAAGCAGCTGGTCTTGGTATTGCATTTAATGCAAAGCCGAAGGTTGCAGCGGCGGCGGCCACCACAATTAGTGGATCTGATCTTTCTGCAGTGTTACTCCTAATGGGATTATCAGATTAAATTTTAAAACTGTTTTTTGCTAACTCACGTAGTTTGGTAACTATTTGTGCGGGATTTGAATCCTTATAAACTGCACTACCAGCAACAAAACAGTTAGCTCCAGCTGAAGCCGCTTCTGCAATAGTTGTAAGGGATATACCACCATCTACCTGCAGTATCACTGGCTCACCCTTGCTTGAATTAATTTTTGATCTAGCTTGTGAAACTTTTAACATCTGATCACTCATAAAAGTTTGGCCCCCAAAACCTGGTTCAACAGTCATAACTACCAACATATCAATTTCATCTATAAATTCCTCAATTGCAGATAATGGCGTAGCCGGTTTAATTGCAATTCCTACTTTTGCACCATTTGACTTGATATCTGCGATTGTTTGGCGGCAGTTTTTAGCGGCTTCAAAGTGAAATGAAACAGAGTTACAACCCGCTTGGGCGTATTTAGGTGCAATAGTATCTGGGTCTTCAATCATTAAATGAGCATCTATTGGTAATTTTGAAAACTCAATTATTTCTATTGCCCGCTTGAAGTCAAAAGTAAAGTTTGGGACAAATTTATTATCCATTATGTCAAGATGAATAGCATCAGAGACTGCGGATACTTTACTTATTTCATTTTCTAAATCATCAAAATTAGCGTTAAGAATACTTGGATTAATTAAGATTCTTCCATCACTTCCCATGCTCCTATTTAACCCACCTTTTTGAATAAGACCATAAACATTCCATCAGATTGGTCTTGGTGTGTCCAAAGTTGCATTGTTCCATCTTTAAGCACCCCTTGTTTGTGAGCATCAGCCAGAGTGCTTAACGGCAGAATGCTCATATCTTTATGCCGGGCAAGGAAATCAAGCACCTGACCCTTTGTCTCAGCAATATGTGGTGAGCAAGTTACATATGCGATTATTCCATTTGGATTTAGTAATTTGTATGCGCTAGTTAAAAGATTTCGCTGTAAAGAAACTAATTCTTTCAAATCATTTATGCTTTTTCGCCACCTGGCTTCTGGTCTTCTGCGAAGTGCGCCAAGTCCTGTGCATGGAGCATCAACTAATATCCGATCAAATGTTGAAGAAAAATTATCTGGATCTGTTGCATCAAAACTAACTACTTGCTGATTATTAACTACCCTTTTAACTAGTTCTGCGCGATGCGGAATTGGTTCATTAGCTAGAAATGTTGCGGTTGAATCATTTTGAGAAAGGGAGTGGAAAAGATATGCAGCTTTGCCACCAGGTCCAGCACACATATCTAGCCAAGATTGACCAATAGTTGCAGTTGTTAGAAAATTTTCAACAACAATTTGTGATCCACGATCTTGCACACCTGCTCTGCGTTGAATTATTGGATCAAACTCCGATGGTATGCCATCTAAATTTGCGGCATTACTAAACCCAGGAATTTGGGTAGCTCCTAGTTGAACTAACTCAGTAATTGATGACTTACCAGGCCAAGCAACTATATCGGGAGCTGCTGGAAGATTATTAGCAGATAAAAGTTTTTCAACCTCTGCCCAATCCTTAAGTTGATCATAAAATGAAGAAATTATCCATTCTGGATGTGAATACGAAATCGAAAGTCTTTCTAAGTTAGGCAAATCAGATAATTCGACTAAGTCATTACTAGATGCTGTTACTTTTCTTAAAACTGCGTTTACGTAAGATGCTTTTGATTCTCCTGCAACTAGTTTTGCAACTTCAACAGTTTCAGAGACAGCAGCATGATCTGCCACTCGCATTTGGGTAATTTGGTGAATTCCAATTCGCAGCAAATCTTGAATCTTTGGATCGACTTCAGAAAATTTCCTATCAATATACTTTGTTGCGATGTAATCATGTCTTCCCTGCATTCGTAATGTTCCATATGCTAATTCGGTAGTAAATGCCTTGTCAGCTTTTTCCATCTTAGATTTTGAAAGTAATTCGGGCAATCTTATATTTGCATATGCCCCATCACGATTTACCTGACAAACCAATTCATAAGCTACTAACCTAGATTGGCTTGGATTTGGCTTACCCAACTGATAAACCTTCCCGATTTGTAAGTCCTCTAATAAACTCCCCTGCACTCATTTGATTACGACCTGCTGGAGTTAACTTTTCAATTTCAATAACTCCATTTGCTGCTCCAATAAATAGTTTTTCACCTTCAATAGCAACAGAACATGGTGCAATTTTTTTCATCCCATAGGAAATTCGTAGTCCATCAATCTTTAGTCGTAAATCACCAAGCATCGTCCAGACCCCTGGATTGGCGGCTAATGCTCTATATTGATTTAAAATTTGGTCAATTTGCATACTCCAATCAAGTTTTCCATCGCTCTTTTTAAATTTTGGTGCAAGTGACGCGTCTGTATCTGATTGTGGTGAAGGTGGCACATTTTGAGAAATTAGATCAACTGTTTTTATTGCAAGATCAGCACCTATTACACTCAACCGATCTAACAACTCATCAGATCTTTCCATTGGATTAATGTCAATCTCATGAGTTAAATAAGTTGGACCTGTGTCCATACCCTTATCAAGTTGGAAAACTGTTATTCCACTAGTTTTATCACCTGAAAGAATTGCCCATTGAACTGGTGCTGCTCCTCGCCATTTTGGTAGTTTAGAAAAATGCACATTTATCCACCCGAATTTTGGTAGTTGTAGAAGATCCTGGGGAATTAATTTTCCATAGGCAATTGTTATTACTAGATCAGTCTTTGCTGACAAAAGAAGTGACTTTAAATCATCATTTGATTCTGGTTTACTTATAGAAATCTTTTCTGAAGATGCCCAAAGTGCCAGCTCATTAGCCTCAATTTGCATGCCACGACCCGTGGCTTTATCTGGATTAGTTATTAATCCACCAAACTCATGTTTATTACTAGCAATTAATGCAGTGATGAGCGGCTTGGCCACCGGAGATGATGAAGCAACTAATAATTTCAAAGTATTAAAGACCTAAACCAAATGTTGTGTGGGGAGAAACTTTTACTATTGGTGATTTTCCACCCTCAGTGGCAATACCAAACCATTCCGACTCTCTTATTTCTTTCATTGCTAGTTTTCGCTGCTCAGAGTTCATTCGATCAATAAATAGAACACCATCTAAGTGATCAGTTTCATGTTGTAAGCATCTTGCTAAAAGCTCTGTGCCTTCGATGACAACTGGATCGCCGTGCATATTAAAACCTTTTGCAACTGCTTTAAATGCTCGAGGTGTATCGTAAACTAAATTTGGAAATGATAAACATCCTTCTTCGCCATCTTGCATCTCCGCGCTTAGATCAAGTGAGGGGTTAATAAGATGACCTATTTCATCATTTATATCCCAGACAAATACCCGAAGTGGTACACCAATTTGCGGAGCAGCCAACCCAGCTCCAGGCGCTGCCTGCATTGTTTGAGTTAAATCAGCAACTAATTGACGTAGTTCTTTATCAAAATTAACTACCTCACTTGCTGGGGTAACCAATACTGGATCGCCAAATAATCTAATTGATTGAATTGCCATGTGCTTATGATACTTCAGTGATCGGCTTAAAGATCAAACGGATCAAATCGGACCGTAAAAATCTTCCTAGATTTAACACCCTGCACCTTAGTTATGTCATCTAATAGATCAACTAGTAGCTGCGCTTGCTCTAGCTCTACCCTAATAAGAATTTTGCTTTGATAACTATCAATTTTTACTGGTCCAGTTATTTCATATTTGCTCGCACTATTTTTCAAATTTTCAGTAAATTTAGATATCTCTGCGTTATCCCCGGAAACAACTGCAACTCGGTAATAAGGTGGCAACTTAGCTTGCTTACGACTATTTAGTTCATATGAGGCAGCTGATGATGGGTCCATTTTCAGCATTGCTTGAACAACTGGGTGGTGATTTGGAAGTGAGAGAAATATTTCAGAATCTTGTGAAGCCATATTAAGGAGTGTGAACCAGGCAAATTTTGCTAACTCTTCAGATCTCAATGAAGGACGATTAAATAATTTTTCACCATCTAGCATTGCAACCGCACTATATCGCTCACTTGGCTCAGATCCTGGTGTTGCAACTACAATATAATTACCCATTGGCAATTTTTTAATTTGCTTACTTCCAGATGATATTAGAATTGGAAACTTTGGTATTGCTTTACCAATCTCTTCGGCAGTTCGATCAATACCCTTAGCGATTACAAACGGCCGATTACCTGAACAAAAAGTACATTTCCATTCTGGGTACTTCTTTTGACAGAGATAGCACGTAGGTACGTTTCTTGATTCTTGGATCTGTAACTTACCTCCACAATCACAACTTGCTGTATTTCGACATTTTGAGCAAAGAAAAAGATTTGCATAACCTTTTTCAGCAACCGATATCAAAGCGCTACCACTTGTAACGCCTTTTTTTATCGCAGCAATGAATGAGTTACCCATCTCATTTGTTGTAAATTTAAGATTATTTTTCTGGCGATAGCTCTTTTTCTCAAGCCACCCAATATCAATTAACCTTGAAATCTCTAGTGAATGAGATGATGAAATAAATATTAATGATGTTTGATTATCTCGTAGTAGCGTTATATCTCTAGTGTTCCACCCTGGTGCATGTAATTCATAGTGTGACTGATCTAAATCAGATAGCACAATTACTGTGGCACCAGGTGATAATGGCGTAAATGCCCCACTTCTTGTAGCAATGATTATTTTTGGTGAGTTAAAAGCAGCATCTAAAAAATTCCGATACCTAAGGCTTTTATTTAAGTGCGAGCCGATCTCGATAAAGTCGCTTCCGAAGAATTTAGCTAAAGGTATGGATAACCGATCAAGATCTTTCTCATCTGGGACAAGTAAAAGAATCTGGCCTGCCTGGGATCTAACCTTTATTAATTCAAGTAAGAAATGATCTGGGTCAACCGTAATTGGGAAGTTTATTCCCCATTTAATCCGCACCTTGCCATCTAAAAAGCCATAGTCTGCCCTACCAATCAGATCTCTAAGTGCAGTGGATTCATACTTTATGATCTTTTTTTCTTTAGGATTTGTAGCGATTAGCTTCTCTTCTTTTATAACTCTACTTGGGATTGCAGACTTTAAAATACTCCAGAAGCTACCGCCAAATCGATTACGAGTAAGTTCGATGTGTTTTATTAAATCAAGACTTACCAATCCACTAGGTGAAGCTAGATCCAAAATTGGTTTTAAACGAATAGATTGATCACTTTTAGCTTTTCTACCTACTAGTAATCCTTCGGTATTACCTTTTCCAAACTCAACTAATACTTTACTTCCAACCGTTGCACTTTCACTAAGATGCTGTGGAATTAAATAGTCATAAATTCCCTCTAAATGAGATACAGGAGTCTCAACTAATACACTAGCAACTGGAAGATTCTTTGAAATTAAAACCTGCTCACGATAGACAGACGCAGATTTTTGTTGCTTAAGTTTTAGTGGAGCAGCCACTGCTTATTTAACTAGTGCCTTAAGAGCAGAAGCTCGATCTGTTTTTTCCCAAGTAAAATCAGGCAACTCTCTACCAAAATGACCATAAGCAGCGGTCTTTGCGTAAATTGGACGCAGTAGGTTTAAGTCACGGATTACAGCAGCAGGACGAAGATCGAAAACTTCATTTACAGCCTGTGAAATTTTTAATACATCAAATTTTTCCGTGCCAAAAGTCTCAATAAATAAACCAACAGGTTTTGCTTTACCAATAGCATAAGCAACTTGAACCTCACAGCGATCAGCAAGTCCAGCAGCTACTACATTTTTTGCCACCCAGCGCATCGCATATGCTGCTGATCTATCAACCTTTGATGGATCTTTGCCTGAAAATGCACCTCCACCATGACGGGCCATACCGCCGTATGTGTCAACAATAATCTTTCTACCAGTTAAACCAGCATCTCCCATTGGCCCACCAATTACAAACCGACCAGTTGGGTTTATGAACACCGTAACATTTTTTGTATCAATGTTTAACTCTTTAATAATTGGATCAATCACAAATTTCTTTACCTCAGGTGCTAATTTCTTTTCAAGATCAACATCTGGAGAGTGCTGCGAAGAAATAACAATTGTATTTAAAGCAACAGGTTTATCACCCTGATATTCAATCGTTACTTGAGTCTTTCCGTCAGGTCTAAGGTATTCCAAAGTTCCATCTTTTCTAACTTTAGTTAATTGCTGAGCAAATTTATGAGCAAGAGAAATAGGTAGCGGCATAAGTTCTGGGGTTTCATTACAGGCATAACCAAACATAAGGCCTTGATCACCGGCGCCTTGTAGATCTAATGGGTCAACAGATGATGAAACCCGACTTTCAAATGCGTCATTTACACCTTGGGCTATATCTTGGGATTGCTGTCCAATTGATATTGAAACACCACAACTATTGCCATCAAAGCCCTTATCAGATGAGTTGTAGCCAATTTCTAGAACAGTATCCCTAACAATATTCATGACATCTGCATAGCCATTTGTTGTGACTTCACCAGCAACATGTACTTGCCCCGTTGTAATTAAAGTTTCAACTGCGACTCTACTCTTAGCATCTTGGCTAAGTAATGAATCAAGGATCGCATCAGATATCTGATCTGCAATCTTGTCTGGGTGGCCTTCGGTTACAGATTCAGAAGTGAATAAGCGATTTTTCATGAACTTAACCTAACTTACTTACTAATTGATCAAGTAATATATCCGAGAGCGTGTCCTTTGATATTTCTGGAACCTTGATCACATTCATATTACGGTCAATTATTAAGCCTTGAGTAAAATCACTGCCAAATACTGCGCCATTTGATACATTATTAACATAAATTAGATCAAGAGATTTGCTAGCTAACTTAGCGCGTCCACTTTCTTCTAGCATTACTAAATCTTCTGAGGTCTCTGCAGCAAAGCCGATGATTACCTGATTCAATTTCTTGTTTGCTGAAAGTGATTTTAAAATATCTGGGTTCTTTGCAAGATCGACTCGATCAAGAGATTCTTTTCTTATTTTAGCCTCGGAGTAACTTGCAACCTTTGCATCAGCCACTGCTGCACTCATAATTAGTGCATCAGAATGTGGAAATTCTAACTCTAGTACTGCCGACATTTGCTCCGCAGTTTCTACTAAAGTTGTAGTAATTCCTTCAACATTTGGCAGATCAGTGTTAGCGGTTACTAGATGTACCTGTGCTCCCCGACTTGCTGCAGCCACTGCTAAAGCAAAACCTTGCTTACCAGATGAACGGTTTCCTATAAATCTAATTGGATCAATTGGCTCTCGAGTTCCACCAGCTGTAATCAGGATTTTCCTACCAAGCAGATCTGCTAGTTGTGGCAGATGCTTATTAACTTCAGCAATTATGTTAGATGTTTCTGGGTATCGACCTACCCCGAAATCAGATCCAGTCATTCTTCCTTCACCTGGGGTTATTACGGTGAATCCTCGATCTTGCAATATTTTTACATTTTGAATTGTTGCAGCGTTGCTCCACATCTCAGGATGCATTGCTGGAACTAATATCTTTGGAGCAGTCGAGGCTAAAACGATATTTGTTAGAAGATCATCAGCACGGCCTGATGCTAATTTCGCTAATAAATCTGCGGTTGTTGGCGCGATCACGATTATGTTGTTTTCTTTTGCCATAGAAATGTGTGGGACATTTTCTACTTCACTCCAAAGATCAGTAATTACTTTTCGACCTGAAAGTGCTTCCCAAGTTGCTTTACCAACAAAATTTAAACTCGCTTGTGTTGGAACAACATCAACAATAAATCCTTCGTCTTGTAAACGTCGAAGTAAGTCACATGACTTGTATGCCGAAATACCTCCGGCTACACCAAGTAGTAGTTTGCGACCACGGGGAAACATGGCAGGTTTTTAGCTAGCTGAGTCAGCTGGCTTTGGTTCTAAATTTTCGATTGTTAAAAGACCATCATTGATTTCGCGCAATGCAATTGAAAGCGGTTTTTCATGAACATATGTCTCAACAAGTGGGCCAACATACTCAAGTAATCCCTCACCAAGTTGTGAATAATAAGCATTAATCTGGCGAGCACGCTTTGCTGCATAAAGAACCAAACTATATTTAGAGCCAGCTTTATCTAATAGTGCATCAATTGGCGGATTAGTAATCCCATCAAGTGCTTGGTTGGTCATTAAAGTACCCCTTAAAAAATATGCGGATTAGCGAAGGGCTAAAGATACCAGTTCAGCGACCGATTGCTCTACTTGGTGATTTATCACTACATAATCAAATTCTGCTGCTGCTGATAGCTCCTCTTTCGCCCTATCTAGCCTTGCCTGAGTTGATTGCTCTGATTCTGTTCCTCTATTAATCAATCGAGCAGTTAACTCCTCCCAAGAAGGAGGCTCAATAAATATCAAAATAGCATTCTTGGAATTTTTTCTTACTTGTCTTGCGCCGTTTAATTCAATCTCTAAAATCACATTTTTGCCATCTTGTAATGCCTCTTCAACGGCTTTCTTTGGTGTTCCATATTTAGATCCAGCAAAATCAGCCCATTCAAGAAAATCATTGTCTTTAATCATTTGGTTAAATTTGTCTTCACCTACAAAAATATAGTCAATACCGTCCACTTCACCAGTTCGCATCAATCGAGTTGTTACTGAAACAGAAATCCAAAATCGCTCATCTGCTCGCAATCGGTTTGTTATCGTACTTTTACCGACTCCACTAGGTCCAGAAACAACTAGTAGTTTTCCACTCTGGCGAGAGTTTTTAATCAAAAGAAACTCCTGCCTTAGTAGCTCAATCTGTCGATGCCCGACACCACCAATTCTACGCGATGGTGAGATTTTTGTTCTTTCAAAAATTATCTGAGCACGAGCCTGACCAATTCCTGGCACAGACTGAAGCAAATCCACCAACTTCATTCGTGTAATTGATTTACGCTCGTCCTTAAAAAGATCAAAAAAGAATAATTCACCAGAGGCAACTTGTTCTTTAACCTTGGCACGATCTTGGCGAGCTAATACCGCTTTTTCCCCAGCCTTGCGCCGTGCTCGACTACTTAATCTTGGTGGCAACATTGCTACCCCAAAGTGGTTGCGATTTGTTCAATCTTCTTTCGCATTTTCATATCTGTGCCATCCCACATCCCAGTTATTGATCTACCAATTACGACGAAGTCAGCACCTTCAGAAAGTGCATCTTTAGGTGTCATGACTCGCACTTGATCGCCAACATCATCACCTTCTACGCGAACTCCAGGAGTAATTAAAACCGCAGAGTTAGAAAGTTTTCGAAGTTGACCAACTTCAAAGGCAGAACACACAAGTGATGTAGCACCTGCAGATAAAGCATTAGAAGCCCAGTTTTTAGTTGTTTCATTTATATTTAATTTCTGACCCATTAATGAAAAATCTTCTTCAGAAAAAGATGTCAACACTGTTACAGCCGTGATGGAACCTTTCGGTAAGGCTTTAGCTGCTTCACTTATCATCTTACTTCCACCACTTGCGTGAACCGTTAGGAATTTGGGAGATAAATCGGCAACAGATTCAACTGCCCCCTTTACGGTATTTGGGATGTCATAAAGCTTAAGATCAAGGAATAATTTAAAATCACTATCTTTTTGTAACTCCTTAATTCCATTTGAACCATGCTTAAGATAGAACTCAAGACCCACCTTAAAATGATCAATTAAGTTACTAGATGCTTTAATCCAAGATTTTGCCTGCTGGATATCTTTCGTGTCTAGAGCAAGAATAATAGGTAATGTCATTAGATTCCTCTGTGTGCAAACCCAATAGCATCACGAAAATCGTCAAAACCTTTTTGTGTTAATAGCTCTGCTAATTGATTCTTAATTTTAATTACTGCAGTTGGATCGCCAAAAGTTGCAGTGCCGACTGACACTGCGCTTGCACCAGCTAAAATTAATTCAAGTGCATCTCGGCCGGATGCAACTCCGCCCATTCCTAGAATTGGAGTATTTGGAAATGCTTGGTGAACCTGATAAATCGCACGCACTGCAACTGGTCTAATCGCAGGCCCTGATAAGCCGCCAGTTTTTCCAGCCAACTTTGGTCTCATTGTGTTTGTATCAATAACCATACCTAGGAGTGTGTTAATTAGTGCCAAAGCATCTACACCTGCATTTATAACTGCGCCAGCAATTTCAACAATATCTGTTACATCAGGTGATAACTTTGCGATAATTGGAAGTTCTCCCCCAATATTTCGTCTAACTGACTCAATAACTGCAACTGCTGTATCTGGCTGACAGGCGAAAACTTGCCCTCTATTTTCAACATTTGGACAGGAAATATTTACCTCAACTGCACTTATTCCAGAAACTGCTCTTAATCTTCTTGCTAAAACACCATACTCATCAACGGTTTCACCTGCGATTGAAACAATAATCTTTGCTTGTTGGGAAACTAACCAAGGAATATCCTTTTCTAGGAAAACATCAATACCAGGACCTTGTAATCCGATTGAGTTAAGCATGCCACTTGGTGTCTCCGCCATTCGAGGTGTCATACGCCCAGTTCGAGGCTTAGTCATAATTGATTTTGTGACGATGGCGCCAATTTCTGTGAGTGGAAAAAATTGAGCAAGTTCACTTCCTGAACTAGCGCAACCACTGGCAGTAAATATTGGATTTGAAAATCTTTTACTACCGATTTTTGTAGAAAAATCTAATGCACTCATGTTTACAACGCATCCATTACTGATTTACGATCCCAAATAATTTCAGACCCATCCATTACTGGCCCATCGATACACGTTCTAACCATTTTTATGCCATCTTCATGTTTGATTGGAACTACACATGTCATACAAACACCAATTCCGCATGCCATGGCCTCTTCAACTGAACATTGATGTGAGATATCAAACTCTTCGGCAATTTTTGCGATTGCAGATAACATCCCCATTGGCCCGCAAGAGTAAATAACCTCAGTTTTATACTCACGAATTAATCTAGGTATTGCCTCACTAATCTGCCCATGAATACCAGCACTTCCATCATCTGTAGTTAAAGTTAAAGATGAAACACTTCGCTTTCCTTCAAGTGGAGCATAAATTTTATTAGCTGTGCTAGCTCCTAACACCATATCAACTCGACATCCACGATTCTTTAGCAGTTCAGCTAGAGCAAATAGTGGAGCAGATCCGTAGCCACCACCGATTAACATCGTGTTTGCATTTGTTGTTGGCACACCAAAGGCGGTACCAAGTGGTCCAACTAAATCAACAAAGTCTCCAACATTTCTAGCACAAAGCCATTTACTTCCTTCACCGTGGGCTGCAACAACTAATTCAATACTCCCGCCCATTGGCCCTTTATCTAACGCTCTATATATCGCAAAAGCTCTACGTAAAATTAGAGCAGATTGGGAACCTCCAACTGATATTGCAACAAAGTTACCAGGCTTGCACGCAGCAGCAACTTGTCCAACTGCAAAGACCATATGATGATATGGTCCAACTTTTTTATTGCTAATTACCTCAGCATCAATTTGAACTGCTGAGCGGTTTATCTTTTGAGAAATCATGACTTCATCCACTCTTGTAGGGATTTAATACTAAACTCATCTTTTTGTAGTGCTGCAATCCCAGCCACTGCTGCTTTAAAACCAGGGATAGTAGTTATGCAAGAGACAGACCGAGCAATTGCAGCAGTTCGGATTAAAAATCCATCCTGCCTTGAACCTCGCCCAAGTGGGGTATTAATCACTAATTGAACTAATCCTTTTGTAATAACATCATTTGCTGATAATTGATTAGAACCTGGGTCTGAATTTTTCCTTACCAGCTCCGATGGCACGTTCTTACTACTTAAGAATTGATTTGTACCAGCTGTACTATAAATTTTAAAACCTAATTCATGCATCTCTCGAGCTGCTCGCCAGCCTGATTCTTTATCACGCTCTGATAATGAAATAAATACAGCACCTGATTTTGGTAAAGGCCCAAACGCTGCAGTTTGGCTTTTAGCAAAAGCTAGTCCAAAGTTATTTGCGATTCCCATTACCTCACCAGTTGATTTCATTTCTGGACCAAGGACTGAGTCAACACCTGTGCCATCGACTCTACGAAAGCGATTAAATGGTAATACTGCTTCTTTTACAGAAACCCCATTTGCGTGACCATCACCTGACTTGGGCAAAATTTTCTCATTTCGCAAGTTAGTAATTGATACACCTGTCGATATTAAAGCTGCAGCCTTAGCTAATGCAATACCAGTTGCTTTAGCAACAAATGGGACTGTCCTAGAGGCTCGTGGATTTGCTTCTAATACATATAACTTCTTCGGGCTACCACTAATTGCAAATTGAATGTTAATTAATCCTCTAACTCCAACATCTTTTGCAATCTTTTCAGTAGCTTGCCTGATTTGCACAAGCTGCTCTTTTTCTAATGAGATGCTTGGTATCACGCATGCTGAATCACCTGAATGAACTCCAGCCTCTTCTATATGTTCCATTACCCCAGCTAAATAAAGTTCTTCCCCATCAAATAAAGCATCTACATCAATTTCAATAGCATCATCTAAAAACTTATCGATTAGTACTGGGTGATTAGGAGTAATTGCTGTTGCTTTTTCGATAAATCCTCTAAGAGTTTCCTCATCATAAACAATTTCCATTCCTCTTCCACCTAATACATATGATGGCCGCACGAGAATTGGGTAGCCAATTTGGCTTGCAATCTTTGCTGCCTCATCATATGAGTTAGCCATTCCGAAATTTGGAGCAGATAAATTATTATTTTTTAAAATTTCACCAAATGCTCCTCGTTCTTCTGCCAAATCAATTGCATCTGGTGAGGTTCCCAGGATTTTAACGCCAGCCTCCATTAACCCTCTTGCAAGTCCTAGTGGAGTTTGCCCTCCAAGTTGAGCAATAACTCCAAGTACTGGACCAGCCGCAGTTTCAGCCGCAATTACTTCTAATACATCTTCTAAAGTTAATGGTTCGAAATAAAGTCGATCAGATGTGTCGTAGTCAGTTGAAACTGTCTCTGGGTTGCAGTTAATCATGATCGTTTCATAGCCAGCATCTCGTAATGCAAATGAAGCATGCACGCATGAATAATCAAATTCAATACCTTGACCTATCCGGTTTGGGCCACTTCCTAAAATAATTACTGCTTGCTTAGTCCTAGGTAGAACTTCACTTTCCTCATCATATGCTGAGTAGTAATAAGGGGTAAGTGCTGCAAATTCACCCGCGCAAGTATCAACTGTTTTATAAACTGGGTGCAAATTAAAAGTATTTCTAGCTAGCTTAATCTCAGCTTCAGTCACATTTCGCAGAGTTGCTATTTGCAGGTCAGAGAAGCCCATCATTTTCGCAGATCTAAGTAGGCCCTTTGTTAGTTCGCCAGAAGATGTGATTTCTTTTGCTTTTTGATTAATTAGATTTATTTGTTCCAAAAACCAAGGATCTATCTTGGTTACTTCATAAACTTGTTCAACACTAGCCCCAAGATGCATTGCCAGTTGCAGTTGCTGCAACCTAAATTCTGTGGGGGTAGCGATCTGCTTCATTAAGGTACCTAAATCACCGCCATTCCAAGTAAAACTAGCACCAGATTTTTCAAGTGAACGCAAGGCTTTCTGAAGTGCTTCTGGAAAACTTCGTCCAATAGCCATTGCTTCGCCAACGCTTTTCATTGTTGTAGTTAAACGAATATCAGCTTCTGGAAATTTTTCAAAAGCAAACCTTGGCACTTTAACGACTACGTAATCAAGTGATGGTTCAAATGATGCTGGAGTTGATTTTGTAATGTCATTATCGATTTCATCTAAGGTATAGCCGATAGCTAATTTTGTTGCTATTTTTGCAATTGGAAAACCTGTGGCTTTTGAAGCAAGAGCTGAGGATCTTGAAACTCTAGGGTTCATCTCTATAACAATTATTCGACCATCTACTGGATTTACAGCAAATTGGATATTACAACCACCAGTTGCAACACCAACTTCGCGAATGATTGCGATAGACAGGTCTCGAAGCTTTTGATATTCGACATCTGTAAGCGTCATTGCTGGTGCTACTGTTATTGAATCACCTGTATGGACTCCCATTGGGTCAACATTTTCAATACTACAAACTATTACAACGTTGTCTTTATTATCACGCATAACTTCTAGCTCATACTCTTTCCAACCGATAATTGATTCTTCAAGTAATACTTCAGTTGTTGGACTATGGCGCAAACCTGCGCCGGCAATTTGATTTAAATCCTGCTCATTAAAGGCAATTCCAGAACCTAGTCCGCCCATGGTAAAAGAAGGTCTAACTACAACTGGATAATTAAGTTCCTGAGCAGCAGCAAGACACTCACTCATCGTGTGACAAATCTTTGATTTTGCCGATTCACCACCAATATGTGCAACTATCTTCTTGAATACTTCTCGATCTTCACCACGCCTAATTGCCTCAACATCAGCTCCAATTAACTTTGTGCCATATTTCTCAAATGAACCGCGCTCATAAAGAGCTATCGCAGCATTTAGTGCAGTCTGCCCTCCCAAAGTAGCAAGTACAGCGCTAGGGCGCTCTTTATCTAAAATCTTCTCAATTACCTCAGGTGTAATTGGTTCTATATATGTGGCATCAGCAAACTCTGGGTCAGTCATAATTGTTGCAGGATTTGAGTTAATTAAAATTACCCTGATTCCCTCACTACGAAGAACTCGGCAAGCTTGTGTTCCTGAATAATCAAATTCACATGCTTGACCTATAACAATTGGTCCACTTCCGATAACTAAAACGCTCTCAATGGATTTATCTCTAGGCATTAATATCCTTTAAACCTATTCTGGGATTTTCCATTAACTTAACAAATCTTTCAAACAGGTAGGAAGCATCGTGTGGGCCGGCAGCAGATTCTGGATGATACTGAACTGAAAAAGCTGGTATCGAAATCATTTCAAGACCTTCTACTACTGAATCATTTAGTGAGATATGACTTACTCGACCACTTCCATACACTGTTTTAAATTCAGAATCTTTTGGCGCTGCCACAGCAAACCCATGATTATGCGCAGTAATCTCAACTTTTCCAGTTGTTAAGTCAATCACTGGTTGATTAATTCCACGATGTCCAAATGGTAATTTATAAGTTTCAAAACCTAGCGCCCTACCTAAAATTTGATGGCCAAAACAAATTCCAAAAAATGGAATCTCTTCAAGTAAAACGCTTCTAACTAATTCGACAACCTCAACCATTGCGGCCGGATCTCCTGGGCCATTTGAAAGAAATACACCATCAACATTTAATGCTTTTATCTGATCTAAGGTGGTGGTAAGTGGTAAGACGTGAACTTGAATCCCTAATTTAGCCATTGCCTTTGGGGTTGCAGCTTTAATACCTAAATCAATTGCAGCAACTTTAAATTTAGTTACAACCCCTTTTGGTGGATTAATAATGTAGGGCTGCTTTGTAGTTACATCTGCTGCTAGGAATGCCCCACTCATTGGAGCGGTCTTACGCACTCGAACTACCATCTCTTCTTTTGTGAGTTCGGTATTACTAAAAATACCGACTCTCATTGCCCCTCGATCACGTAAATGCCTTGTGATCGCTCGAGTATCCACGCCTTGGATACCAACCACATCGGAATCAATTAACTCTTGTTCAAGGGATTTTTCACTTCGCCAATTACTTGATGTTGGTGAAGGATTTCTTACAACAAAGCCAGATACCCAAATCTTTTCAGACTCTTCATCATTTTTATTAACACCGGTATTGCCTATATGCGGCGCAGTCATGATCACAATCTGTTTATGGTAGGAAGGATCAGTTAATGTTTCTTGGTAGCCGGTCATGCCAGTTGAAAATACTGCTTCACCAAATGTTTCACCCTCTTTTGCCCAAGATAAACCCTCAAAAATACGGCCATCATCTAAAACAAGGTAGGCGGATGATTTTTTATCCATTATTACCGCTATTCATACTCATGACATTACCTGATTTCATACTGAAGTTACCGTTATAGATCACATCGGTGATAACCCCAGGAAGTGTCATACCCTGAAATGGTGTATTTCTACTCTTTGATTTCATTTTATTTCTATCTACCTGCCAGCTAGAACTTGGATCTAATAATAGTAAATTAGCGACACTACCTTCCTTAATACTTTGGCCTTGTGTTTTATAACCTGCGATCTGCGCTGGCCGCACCGACATTCGATCAACTAATTGTGACCAATCCATCAACTTGCTTTCAATCATCGTCTTAATGACAACAGATAAAGACGTTTCAAGGCCAAGCATTCCAAAAGCTGCTGCCTGCCACTCACAATCCTTATGTTCCTCTGAGTGAGGCGCATGATCTGTCGCAACAACATCAATAACACCTTCTGCTAGTCCTTCTCGCAGCGCCATCACATCTTTTTGGGTTCGAAGTGGTGGGTTAACTTTATAAATTGGATCATAATTTTCTACCAACTCATCTGTTAAAAGTAAATGATGCGGTGTAACTTCAGCAGTAACTTGAATGCCACGTTTCTTCGCCCATCGAATTAGTTCAACTCCACCTGCGGTCGTTACATGACAGATATGTAATCTAGATTGAACATGCTCTGCTAACAAGATATCCCTAGCGATAATTGCTTCCTCAGCTATTGCTGGCCATCCTGGTAAACCTATTCGAGCTGAAACACTTCCTTCATTCATTTGAGCATTTATTGTAAGTCTTGGCTCTTGTGCGTGTTGAGCAATTATTCCGTTATATGTTTTTACATACTCTAAAGCTCTTCGCATTATTAGAGGATCGGCAACACAGTTTCCATCATCACTAAATATTCTGACAGCTGCTATCGAATCAGCCATCGCGCCAAGTTCAGCTAATTGTTCACCTTTAATACCTTTTGTAACAGCGCCAATTGGATTTACATCACACAAACCAGCATCTTTACCAAGTCTGTATATTTGTTCAACAACTCCAGCAGTATCTGCAACCGGGTTTGTATTCGCCATTGAAGATATTGCGGTGTACCCACCAGCTACTGCTGAGGTAGAGCCAGATAAAACAGTTTCAGCATCTTCTCGCCCTGGCTCACGCAGATGAGTATGAAGATCAACTAAACCTGGCAGCAACATTTTACCCGTTGCATCAATTACTTCACCAGACTTACTACCACTTGATTTACTAACTTTTGAAATCAAGTCATTTTGTATTTCGACATCAACCAGACTTCCATCGGCTAACTTTGCATTTATAATTTTTATCATTTGCTACCCACCAATGCTGCGCCACCAAGAAGTTCATATAAGACTGCCATTCGAACTGAAACACCATTTTTTACCTGATCAACGATTACTGACTTTAGATCATCTGCGCTCTCAGCTGATATTTCTAATCCCCGGTTCATAGGACCTGGGTGCATAACAATTGCATTCTTCTTTAATTTCATAAGCCTTGAATTATTTAATCCATACCGACGAGAGTATTCACGCTCAGTTGGAAAAAATGAATCTGCCATTCGCTCTAGTTGGATTCTAAGCATCATAACAACATCACATTTTTCTATTTCACTATCGAGATCATAAGAGACTGTGACCGCCCAATCATTTACTCCAACTGGTAATAATGTTGGTGGCGCTACTAAGACTACTTCTGCGCCTAATTTAGTAAGTAGTAAAACATTACTTCGAGCAACTCTAGAATGCAGAATATCTCCAACAATTAATACTCTAAGCCCAGATAAATCCTTTTTGTTTTCAGCAAGGTGCTGCTTGATTGTAAAAGCATCAAGTAAGGCCTGAGTTGGGTGTTCATGAGTGCCATCACCAGCGTTTATCACCGCTGCTTGAATCCACTGTGTGTCTGCAAGTCGCTTTGCTGCCCCACTGCTTCCATGTCTAATTACAACCGCATCTGCTCCCATAGCTTGCAAAGTTTGAGCAGTATCTTTAAGACTCTCACCCTTACTTATCGATGATCCTTTTGCTGAAAAATTGATTACATCAGCTGATAATCTCTTAGCAGCTGTCTCAAAACTAATACGTGTTCTTGTAGAGTCTTCAAAGAATAGGTTAACGATTGTTTTACCACGCAGAGTTGGTAGTTTTTTATTTGGCCCATCGGTAATTGCGGCTAATTCTTTAGCGGTAGCCAATAAATTAAGTGCTTCATCCTTTGTCAGATCTGCTGCTGAAAGTAGGTGGCCTGTAATCATTTAATCAACTCCACAAGATCTTCCTTGTCATACTCAGCAAGATGAACTTTCACACTTTCACTCTTGGCAGTTGGGATATTTTTTCCAACATAATCTGCCCGAATAGGTAGCTCTCGATGGCCACGGTCGACTAAAACAGCTAGTTGAACACTTCTAGGTCTTCCTAACTCTCCAATAGCATCAAGTGCTGCTCTAATCGTGCGGCCTGAGAAGAGAACATCATCGATTATGACTAAGTCTTTGCCCTCAATACCACCGGCTGGCACCCTAGTTGGTAGCAATGGTTTAGGAGGACGAAGCCTTAAGTCATCGCGGTGCAGGGTTATATCTAAAACTCCAGTAGCAACTTCTCCTTCAATCTCAGTAATAAATGTTGAGATGCGGTCAGCAAGAAATGCGCCACGGGTAGGAATACCCATTAAGACTAAATTAGAAATACCTTGATTATGTTCAATGATTTCATGTGAAATACGTTTAAGTGCGCGATCTATGTCGCTGCTAGATAGCAAAATACCCATTTACTTCTCCTTCGCCGCCTCTCGGGACGGATCGTTAAAGGAATCGCCGAATAGTATCAGATGATCTGTGGATATCTAAAATCATCAAAATCTAGGTGTGGTTAGCCTGTGGCAATGAACAAAAATAACCCAGCAGATCGACTAAGAATAATCAGAAAATCCAAAGGGTGGAGCTTGCAAGATGTAGAGCGAAACTCAAACGGTAAATGGAAAGCGGTTGTAATCGGCTCTTATGAAAGGGCAGACCGAGCAATCTCTTTAAAAAAAGCAATTTCGCTTATGGATTTTTACCAAGTACCCGTATCAGAGTTATTCCCTGATATTCCTCCACAAGTGAGCACACGTAGTATCGCACTTGATCTAGTTAAATTATCAGCAGAACAAAGTGAATACTCATCCACAATTCAAAGGTTTGCGCGAGGCATCTGTGATCGGCGCAAAGATTGGAACGGTCAGGTACTGACAGTACGAGTTAATGATCTACAATTTTTAGCTATGTTATTGCAACAAGGAGAGCCGGAATTACTTGCTGAACTAGAAAAACTAGGGCTAATTAAAGCCTAGATTGCTATTGAATCCTTTAGTTTAATGATTCGGCCTAAAACGCCATTTATATAACTAGAGGATTCATCAGTTGAAATAGATTTTGCTAACTCAACTGCTTCATCACAGGCTACTTGAAGATCAATATCTGATGCCCAGAGTATTTCAAAGATTGCAATCCTTAATATATTGCGATCAATTGGCGGCATTCGATCCATATCCCAACCCTGCGCATATGTAATGATTAATTCATCAATCTTGTTTATATGCTGGGCGACCCCTGAAATAAGAGTTAGAACATACGGCTCTTGCGATAGTTCAGTAGCTCCTCGAGCCCCAAAGAGATCTGATGCTTGAACTTTTTTTATATCCGCTTCATATAAAAAATCAAGCGCCCGTTTTCTAGCCTTACTACGCGCGGACACTTTTAGTTTGCTCGACCTAGATAAGCACCGGTTCGAGTGTCAACTAATACTTTTTCATCCTGTTTAATGAAAAGTGGAACCTGAACTGTAATGCCAGTTTCAACTGTTGCAGGTTTTGTACCACCGGAAGATCTATCACCTTGTAAACCTGGCTCAGTATAAGTAATTTTTAATTCAACAGATGCAGGTAATTCTATAAAAAGTGGATTTCCTTCATGCATTGCAACAATAGCATCAGTGTTTTCTAACATGTAATCAACAGCATCGCCAACAGTTTCTTTGCTAATTCTAATTTGGTCATAATTGGTTGAATCCATAAACATAAAATCTTCACCATCTTTATAGAGATATTGCATATCTCGCTTTTCAACTGAAGCAACTTCAACCTTCACGCCAGCATTTAATGTTTTTTCAACAACTTTGCCAGAGAGGACTGATTTCATCTTTGTGCGAACAAATGCTCCGCCTTTACCAGGCTTAACATGTTGAAACTCGACAACATTCCAAAGCTGACCATCAATATTTAAGGTCATGCCATTTTTAAGATCATTTGTTGTTGCCATTTTTATCCCATCCAAACATTATTAACTCTGATATTTACCAGAAAATTATTGGCCTAGCCTACCTTGTTAGCCAAGTAGTTTTTGCATTGCAATTAGCGCAAGGTGATAGCTCTCAACGCCAAACCCAGCAATTGTTCCATTTACTACCCCGCTAATAACCGAAGTATGGCGAAACTCTTCGCGAGAGAGTGGGTTTGATAGGTGCACTTCAATTACGGGCGCTTTAAGCATTGTCACTGCATCCCGAATCGCATATGAATAATGAGTAAAGGCTGCAGGATTAAATATCACTGGCTGCTTTTTATCTGCAGCCTCATGTAGGAAAGAGATTAATTCACTTTCACTATCACTCTGCTTAACATCGACATCAATTCCAAGTGAGGTGGCTTTTGATTCAATGGCTTTCTTCAAACCAGCATAATCGAGATCACCATAATAACTTTTTTCCCGCAGATCAAGACGAGAAAGATTAGGGCCATTTAGAATCAATATCTTCATTTGCTTATTCTCTCATATACCTTTGCAAGGGTGCCCAATGAAACATCTTCTAACCAGACTGGTTTTCCGATTTTACTAATCCCAATAAAACGTAATCGAGACTGCTTGACCTTTTTATCCTGCATGAGCAATACGGACAAACTATTCCACCTGCTCTTGCTGTAGCTCAGAGGTAGATTAAAGTTTCTTAGCAGTTCACGATGTAGCAAAACCGCATCCTCAGATAAATTAACTAATTCTTTACTCAATTCTGCGGCGAATACCATTCCAATACTTACAGCCTCACCATGGCGCAATTTATACTTACTATCTTTCTCAATCGCATGTCCTAAGGTATGACCGTAGTTTAAAATCTCGCGAAGTTTGCTCTCTTTAAAGTCTTTAGAGACAACATCGGCTTTTACTTTAACGGCTCGAGAAATTAATTGTGGATAATCCAAAATATCTTCTTGCACAAGATTTAAAATCTTATAATCAGCAATGAAGCCGCATTTAATTACTTCTGCCATTCCAGCAGAGATATCCCGCTTGGGTAGACTTTCTAAAAAGTGCGGATCTATAAATACTTTTTTAGGTGAATAAAAAGACCCGATTAAATTCTTTCCAGCACCAGAATTAATTCCAGTTTTCCCGCCAATACCAGCATCAACCATTCCGGCAAGTGATGTTGGTATCGCATACCAACTTATCCCTCTAAGCCATGTTGCAGCCGCAAAGCCAGCGACATCGGTAGTAGCTCCCCCGCCAAATCCAATAATGGCATCTGATCTTTCCAATCCTATGGATGCTGCTTTTCGCCAAATACGATCTAAGAACTGAGCACTCTTTTGACTCTCACCATTTGGAGTTGGAAGCAGAAATAAATTTTTTGATTCTTTTATTTTAAATAGCTTTATAAGAGAGGCGGGGGCTAATAGCAAAACTTTTCGATGGTTATTACATATTTGCTTGATCGCACTTGAAAATTCAACCCCTATTTCAACCTGGTAATTATGCTCAGCTTTTACGTTTATTATTTTCATAATTTACTCTTTAGCTTTTCACTAATAATTTTGGCAACTTCTGCCGGTTTCTTATTATCAGAAGACACAATTTCGGTCGCAAGTCGCTCATATATAGGCCGGCGATCATTCATTAAATTCAGCCACTGCTGGCGAGGGTTTATTAAAAGTAGAGGTCTATCTTTATTAAATCCAACTCTATTTGCTGCCTGTGAAATTGAAACATCAATGAATACTATGGGAAAGTCGCATGACTCTAATTTATGTTGTGTTTCTACAGTAATTGGAGCACCACCACCTAATGCAATAACGCCGGAAAAGTCCGTAAGTAATTTACTAACAACATCAACTTCCATTTTACGAAATATCTGCTCACCATCATCAACAAAAATTTCAGAAATCTTTTTACCGGCTATTTTCTCAACCTCACTATCACTATCAATAAATGGCATTGATAGCTCTTTAGATAAAGCACGACCTACTGAGGATTTACCCGCACCTGGTGGGCCGATTAAGACGATTTTCGTAAGCATTACTTTATATCTAAGGTTTTTATGTAGTTCTCAAAGTTTCGCTTAGTCTCTTGCAAGCTATCACCACCAAATTTTTCAAGCACTGCATCTGCCAGCACTAAAGCAGCCATAGCCTCAGCCACAATTCCAGCGGCAGGAACAGCGCACACATCTGAGCGTTGATTAATTGCTTTAGCTGGTTCACCGGTTGCTACATCTATTGTGTCCAATGCTTTTGGAACAGTAGATATTGGTTTCATTGCAACCTTTACTCTTAGAATTTCCCCGTTACTAACTCCACCTTCAGTGCCACCTGCTCGATCAGTGCGCCTTGCAATTGCACCTTTAGAGTTCTTCTCAATTTCATCATGAGCAACAGTGCCTCGCCGCCTTGCAGTTGTGAAACCGTCACCAATTTCTACACCTTTAATAGCTTGAATACCCATCATTGCTCCAGCAAGTTTTGCATCTAGGCGTTTATCCCAGTGAGTGTAAGAACCTAACCCCGGTGGCAAGTTATAAGCTAAAACTTCAACAACACCACCAAGTGTGTCTCCATCACGATGGGCTGCTTCAATCTCTTTAACAATTGCTTCACTTACTTTTTGATCAGCACATCGCACTGGGTTCTCATCAATTCGATTTCGATCTGCGATTGTAGGTAGTGAATAATCTTCAGACACACTGACCTCACCAATTGAAATCACATGACTTAATATTTCAATTCCAACTGACTGCTTGAGAAAGGCACGAGCCACCGCTCCTAGTGCAACTCTTGACGCTGTCTCTCTTGCACTTGCCCTCTCTAAAACGGGTCTAGCATCAGAAAAATTAAATTTTTGCATCCCTACTAAATCTGCATGCCCAGGACGTGGCCTTGTTAAAGGCGCATTTCGAGCAAGATCTTTAATTTCATCTTCAGGAACAGGATCTGAACTCATAACTTTTTCCCACTTGGGCCACTCTGAATTTGCAATTTGAATAGCAATTGGGCCACCTTGTGTTATGCCAAGTCGAATACCACCAGTAATAGTTATTTTGTCAGCTTCAAAATTCTGACGAGCACCTCTGCCAAAACCTAATCGGCGGCGAGATAAATCTGCATCAATATCTTTACTAGTGATGAGAACATGTGCAGGAATTCCCTCAATAATTGCTGAAAGAGCAGGACCGTGTGATTCACCTGCTGTTAGCCAACGAATCACAAGACTCCCCTAATCAATATTTAGAAGAGTATTCTCTCAGATCAGATACTTATCTCGTCGCCAATTTAACCTCTTACTCAGAGAATTCTTGCTAAATAGGTACCACAGATCATAAATGGCGCAAAGGCAATGGCAGGTGATCTACTTATTAATGCATAAAGACCGCCAAGAATCCATGTGAAAGAAAGCGAATTCACCAAGGCAGTAACTGAACCAAGCTGTAACGCTAATAAAAACGACAACTTGATATCCCCTGCACCTATTACGCCTTTAGCTATCATGTTAAGCAATAGGTAGAAAGAAAGATTTAAACAACCAAATAACCAATTACCCAAATTTGGTATCAATAACAAAGAAATAACAACTAAATCGATGTTTCTGATTAAATGAAAACGGATATCATAAAATGACATCCAGGTAAGCATAAGTAACAGAAGAATTTGAATTGCCATTGCAGCAGGTTAGAGATTTAGAATCTCTAAAAGTATGGTTGTGGATTAACCCTTAACGGCCGCATTTGCGACTTTAAGCAATTCTTTCCTCATTTCATCAAAATCAAACTCTTTTTGTGAAAAATAATTTATCTGAAATAGTGCCTGCTCAACTAGAAGAGATAGTCCTCCAATTACATTTCTTCCTAGATTCTGGTACCGCTTTGCTAGCTCAGTGGGCCATGGGTGGTAAATAACCTCAAAGAAATCTGCTTTTGTTGAGATAATTGAAAGTCCATCAGTTGCACCGGCAGGTGTAGTAGAAATAATCAAATCTCTATCTTGAATCTCTTCAAATCGATGCCAATCTAAAAACTCAATATCTAAATCAACTGCGGCGGCGTGTAACTGATCATGGCGAGTCACAGATCTAGTTAAAATTGAAAGTTCTGAACCACTTCCTCTTAAAGCACCAATCGCAGCACGAGCAGTTCCACCTGCACCAAGAATCGCAATTTTCTTGCCAAAATATGGCTTAAGCAGGTTTTTAAAAGCTAGCAAGTCAGTTGATAAACCAATACTTCCAGTTGATTCAAAGATAATTGTATTCACAGAGGTTATTTGCTTAGCAACTGGGTCAACTCTATCCACAAATCCAATTGAAATTTCCTTTAGTGGCATAGTTAATGCAAGGCCTCTATACCCAGAATTTTTTGCTTCAAAATAATAATCACCAAACTTATCTTCACTTATTTCAGCACTTAAGAATTCTGCTTCTACCCCAAGGATCTTGTAAGCAGTGGAATGTAATAGGGGCGAGAGAGAATGGCTAATTGGGTAACCAGCCACTGCCAATTTAATCATTAAACAAACCTGCCTTTTCGTTTTTCTTAAACTCACTTACCCAAACTAGGAATTCGTCATAAGATTTTGTAAATCTAGTGTCACTAGGTTTCACTGTCACATAGTAGAGCCACTGCCCGTTTGCAGGATTAACTGCAGCCTCTAACGCAGCCTGTCCTGGATTTCCAATTGGGCCTGGCGGCAATCCACGATATCGGTAAGTGTTATAAGGAGATTTTATTTCTAGTAATTTATATGGCAAGCGAATTTTTCCTCTTAAATTCATCGCATAATCTATTGTTGCATTTATCTGCAAAGGCATGCCTACTTTTAATCTGTTATAAATAACACGAGCAATTTTTGAAAAATCTTGCTCATCACCTTCTGCTTGTAACATAGACGCAATTATCAAAAGCTCATACGGGGTAAATCCACTATAGCCTTGATCAATCTTGCTGGCTTTAGCCGCTAAATTAAAGCGATCAACCATTTGTTGAACTGCATCATCCATACTTAAGCCAGGAATAAATGCATATTGAGCTGGAAACAAAAAACCTTCTAGATTACTAGTGTTGTATTTTTTATCAGGATTTACATTTTTTGATAATGTACCTTCTACTAAATTAGATTTCGACAATAGATCTAATATTTCATTCTTTCGTAAACCCTCTTTAAACCCAAATAGACCTCGATTGCGTTTGCCATCAAGAAGTTGTTCAAAAGCTGCCCGAGATGATATTTTCAAATCGATCTCATGAACTCCAGGAGAAATTGATTTAGAACGCTTTTCATTTATCGCAATTTTATAAAAAACTTTACTTGCTTTTATTACTCCAGATTTATAAAGCTTCTGAGCTATTTCAGTACCACTATCTCCAGGTTCGATAAGGATTTCAACTTTTTGATCTGACGCAGTAGCCCGATAGTCATTAAGTAGGAACGCGTTATGGATAAACACTGCTGATATAGAAAATATTACACAGCCAAGTAACATGCCAATTAAACGTCTCACATAAGCCTACCTATTGCTGTTCCAGATCTCTCATTAAGTATTGCACTCTCTAATATATTTATAGCTGCAATTTGATCAATAATATGTTTACTATCTCTTTCAGATTTTCCTACTTCCCGCATTTGAGAATAAGAATTGGCGGTAGTAAGCCGCTCGTCTACAAAATAAATCGGACCCTTAAAAACACTTTTTAATAAGATTGCAAACTCAGCAACATCTGCAGATTTCGCACTTTCCTCCCCCGATAAATGCTTTGGATCACCTACAACAATATAAATTGGTTCAACTTCTTTTACTATTTCTAATAATTTATCGACTAATTTTTCATTATTTAAGATAGTTGCATGGGGTGAAACTAAAATTGATTCACGATCAGAAGTTGCAACACCGATCCGCTTATCTCCAAAATCAAAGCCAACCCTTCGGCCAATTTCTACAGGCTTACTCATTATCGGTCCGATCTTTAATTTACTTTCCCCTCAATTAGCTTGGTAATTTCAGTGAGTGCCTTTGAAATAGCTAGAACATCTACCCCACCACCTTGTGCGAAGTCGTCTTTACCGCCACCGCCGCCGCCAAGGGTTGCAGAACCAATTTTTATTAAATCACCTGCCTTAATTCCCAATTTAATTGCTTCAGGTGAGACTGCTGCGACAAGCAAGGGCTTACCACTACTAATAGTTGAAAGCACCACTACACCAGACTTAACTTTTTCTCGCAAATTAATTGCAATTGATCTCATGTCATCAACTGCTATTTCACTTTCTAATTGCTCAACAATTAAATTAATATCTCGGACCTTCTTTGCTTTATTAGCTATTTGTGAGGTGGCTGCTAACGCCTTTGCACTTCGAACAGCTGATAACTCTTTCTCCATCGATTTCATTTTTTCAACTAATTCAGAAATACGCTGCGGTAATTCATCTGCCCGCGCACCTTTAATTATTTCAGTCAAAGAATTCAGTAATACATGCTCGCGAGCAAGATATTGATAAGCATCGTGCCCAACTAGCGCTTCGACTCTACGTACACCAGCACCAATTGATGACTCAGATAAAAGCTTTACTAACCCAAGTTGGCCTGAGCGAGCCACATGTGTGCCACCGCATAACTCCTTGGCCCAATCGCCAACGCTCACAACTCGAACCTGATCACCATACTTTTCACCAAATAGTGCAATTGCTCCCATAGCTTTTGCGGCATCTTGTGACATTACTTGTGCGTGTACTTGTAAGTCAGCAATTAATAATTCATTAACTCTGCTTTCAACATCATTAAGTACAGATATTGGAACAGCACTAGTTGAAGGAAAATCAAACCTGAATCGACCTGGTGCGTTTTCAGATCCGGCTTGAGTTGCCGTCTCACCTAACGCTTCTCTAAAAGCTTTGTGCACCATATGCGTTGCTGTATGTGCTCTAGAAATAGCTAATCTTCGTTCTAAATCAATATCAGCAACAACTGGAGCGCCACTCTTTACAACACCGCTAACCACACTTCCTCTATGAACAATTAGACCAGGTAGAGGTGATTGAACATCTTCAACTTGAATTACAGCGCCATTAGAAAGTTGAATTTTTCCACCATCGGCTAATTGACCACCACCTTCAGCATAAAATGGCGTGCGATCTAAAGTAATTTCAATCTCAGCACCAATATTTGCTTCTGCAACACTTTTCCCATCAACTAACACACCGGTAATCATTGCTTCTGCAGAAATATTTTCATATCCAACAAACTTTGATGTACCTGATTTATCTACAATTGCTCGGTACTCTGTTAAATCTGTGTGTCCACTCTTCTTAGCTTTGGCATCTGCCTTGGCTCGATCTCGTTGCTCATTCATTAGCTTACGGAATCCCACCTCATCAACGCCAAGACCTTGCTCACGTGCCATCTCAAGTGTTAAATCAAATGGAAATCCATATGTGTCATGTAGTTTAAATGCTGTATCCGCTGATAAGGATTTACTCTTCTCACTTTTTAATTGAGTTGCAGCTAAATCAAAAATACTAGTTCCACTTTTTAAGGTCTGAGTAAAAGTTTCTTCTTCGGCCTGCGCAATTGCCAAAATTCTTTCAGATCCACTAATTAAATCCGGATACTGTGGGCCCATCGCCTTAATTGAACTTTTAATTAACTCACCAATAACTAAATCTTGTGAACCGAGCAGCCGCATATTTCGAATTGTTCGCCGCATCATTCGCCGTAATACGTAACCGCGGCCTTCATTACCTGGAGTCACGCCATCACCAATTAGCATCATCGCTGTTCGTGCGTGATCTGCTACTACACGAAGTGCTACATCTGACTTTTCATCTTTTCCATATTTCACTTTTGTTAGGGCTGATGCTTTATCTAAAACCAATTTTGTTGTATCAATTTCATATATATTTTCAACACCTTGCAAAAGGGCTGCAGTGCGTTCAAGCCCTAAGCCAGTATCAATATTTTTCGCAGGCAATTCTCCAACAATTGGAAATGAATTTTTGTCTCCGCCGTCGCCCCTAATATTTTGCATAAAAACTAGGTTCCAAATTTCAAGATACCTATCTTCATCAGCAATTGGTCCACCCTCTTTGCCATAAGCACTCCCGCGATCAAAGTAAATTTCAGAACAAGGCCCACAAGGACCTGGCACCCCCATTGACCAAAAATTATCTGCCATGCCTCTGCGCTGAATACGATTCTTTGGTACACCAACTTGTTTTTGCCAAATGTTTGCTGCCTCATCATCATCTTCATAAACAGTCACCCATAACTTATCCTCACTAAATCCATATCCACCATCTGATATCGATTTAGTTAGCAACTCCCAAGCAAGTGCAATAGCACCCTCTTTGAAGTAATCACCAAATGAAAAGTTTCCGCACATCTGAAAGAAAGATGCATGTCTCGTTGTTTTGCCAACTTCATCGATATCTAAAGTTCTTACACATTTTTGAACAGAGGTTGCTCGCTGATACGGTGGCTTTACCTCACCAAGGAAGAAGGGTTTAAACGGCACCATTCCCGCGTTTACTAATAAAAGATTTGGATCACTTGCAATAAGTGAGGCTGAGGGAACAACAGTATGAGAAAGTTTTAACGAGTTCTTTGACTCAAAAAAATCAAGCCACCTAGAGCGGATATCTACTGAATCCATCACTACTCTTTCGCTTTACTTTTTTTCTTACCCTTTTTCTTTCGTTTCGCTGCTGAAACTACAGCTGTTGCTGCCTTCATAGCCATTGGGTTCTCATCAAAAAAAGATCCGGTTCCGTTTGTAAATTTCTTAATCAGAGCCTCTAGTGACTTACCTGCATTGCTTATGCTCTTTATTGGGCTATTGATCATCGCAATAGTTTTTGTAACTTCATCAATCGTCCTTGAAAGCCTAAATACTGTATATGCGATAGCTATAGCGATCACTGCAAGTGAAGATGCTGCGATTATTGTTGCTATTCCACCTGGACCCATATTGGGAAGGATACCTGAAAAGCCGTTGACTACTTGGCAGCGGCTGGAGTATCAACCCCAGTCTCTTTGCGTTGTGCTGGCGTAATAGGTGTTGGTGCACCAGTTAATGGATCGCCACCACTTGCAGTCTTAGGAAAAGCTATAACTTCACGAATCGATTGAGCACCAGCAAGTAATGCGGCAAGACGATCTAGCCCTAGGGCAATACCACCGTGGGGTGGTGGACCGTAATTAAACGCTTCAAGTAAAAATCCAAATTTACTTTCTGCCTCAGATTGAGATAATCCAATTGTTTTGAAAACTCGTTGTTGTACATCTCGTTGATGAATACGAATAGAGCCTCCACCAATTTCATTTCCATTTAAAACTATGTCATACGCATATGCCAAAGCATCACCAGGTTGCTTATCAAAGCTATCGGCAAACTCTGGTTTTGGTCCAGTAAATGGATGATGTACTGCCGTCCAACCAGATGCAGAGTTCTCAGAATCTATTAATTCAAACATTGGTGCGTCAACTATCCAGACGAATTTCCAAGCCGAAGCATCAATTAAATTACAACGAGAGGCAATCTCAAGCCTTACCGCTCCTAGCAAATTCTGAGATGACACTGTCGTGCCTGCGGCAAAGAAAATTGCATCTCCATTTTTTGCGCCTACCTTTGTGGCAATTGAACCACTCTCTTTTTCTGAAAGATTCTTCGCTACTGGTCCAGCAAGGCTTCCATCTGCTTGCACGAGAATGTAAGCCAAACCTTTTGCACCTCGAGCTTTAGCCCAATCCTGCCAAGCATCAAGATCTCTTCTAGCAGAACTAGCCCCACCAGGCATTACAACCGCGCCAACATACTCTGCTTGAAATACCCTAAAAGATGTATCTTTAAAAAACTCTGTTACATCAACTAACTTATTCTCGAATCTAAGATCTGGTTTATCAGAACCATAATCTTTCATCGCATCATGATAAGTCATATGAGGTATCGGTAAAGGAATTTTATAATTAACAACTTTTTCGAAAACTTGAGATAACACCTTTTCTGCAATTGTAATTACATCAGCTTGATCTGCAAATGAGATCTCAATATCTAATTGAGTAAACTCAGGCTGGCGATCGGCTCTGAAATCTTCATCTCTAAAGCATCTAGCTATTTGATAATATCTTTCCATTCCAGCAACCATTAGTAATTGTTTAAACAATTGAGGTGACTGCGGAAGTGCATACCAGGACCCAGGTTGAAGTCTTACTGGAACTAAGAAGTCTCTAGCTCCTTCGGGGGTTGAACGAGTTAGGTAAGGTGTTTCAATCTCAAGGAAATTTGCTTCTGACATTACCTCACGAATTGCAGTTGTTACTTTAGAACGTAATCTAAGATTTTTTGCCGGGCCTTCTCTTCGTAAATCTAAGTAGCGGTACTTAAGTCGCACCTCTTCAGAAATATTTCCGATATCACCACTATCTACCGGGAAAGGTAGCGCTGCTGCTTCACTTAAAACCTCAAGCTTTTCACAAACTACTTCTATTTCACCAGTTGGAATTTCTTTATTTTCATTACCTGATGGACGAAGTTTTACCGTTCCAGTAATTAAAACACACCACTCTGCTCTTAGCTCACCGGCAATTTTTTCATCATTAATTACAACCTGCACGGCTCCAGTTGAGTCGCGGAGGTCAATGAAAGCAACTCCACCATGATCTCGTCTTCTGGCAACCCACCCTGCAAGCACAACCTTGGTGGCAACTGCTTTTGCATTAAGTGATCCGGCATCGTGAGTACGAAGCATTACTTTTTTGTTCCTAATCTAGTAATTAGTTCTGAAACAGTAAGGTTACTAGATATTACTTCTCCACTACTCATTAATTTTAATTCACATTTACCGCTTACAACTTCATCATCACCTAGTACTAGGGCATAAAGTGCCTGACTTTTATCAGCAGCTTTCATGCCACCCTTTAAGCCTCGATCTCCGTAGGCCATATCGCAACCGATGCCTGCAGTGCGCAAATCAGAAATTAACTTAAACCCTAAAGATTTTCCCTTTTCAGTAATTGGCACAATAAATAAATCTAATTGGTTAATCGATGCTGGTAAGCAATTTTCTGCTTGGCATGCCATCAAGATTCGATCAACACCTAATCCAAATCCAATTCCACTTACATCAGATCCACCTAGTGAACTCATTAATCCGTCATATCGACCGCCGCCGCCAATTCCAGATTGAGCGCCGAGTAATGAGTGATCAAATTCAAAGGTTGTTCCGGTGTAGTAGTCCAATCCTCTAACCATCCTTGGATTTATTACGTAATCAATATTTATTTCAGATAGTAGACGCTTAACTTCTTCAAAATGCTCAGCACTCTCAGAACTTAAATAGTCAAGGAGAATTGGCGCCTTAGCCATTGCAGATTTAATCTCATCACGTTTATCATCAAATAGTCTTAATGGATTAATTTTTGCTCGCTCAATTGTTGCTTCGTCTAGTTTTAGAGTGGAAATAAACTTTACTAAATCCGTACGGTGTGAATCTCTACTTTTCGCATCCCCTAAAGAGGTTATATTTAATTTATATTGTTTTAGTCCTAATGCTTTAAAGGCTGAATCGGCAACCGCAATTACTTCAACATCAATTGTTGGATCGTTATAACCAATTGCTTCAATTCCTACCTGATAAAACTGGCGATAACGCCCGGCTTGTGGCCGCTCGGCTCGAAAAAATGGCCCAGTATAAAAAAGTTTAACTGGCAGTTGTCCTCGATCTAAATTATGTTCTATAACCGCGCGCATTACACCAGCAGTTCCCTCAGGTCGAAGTGTGATTGAGCGGCCACCTCGATCTTCAAAGGTATACATTTCCTTACTCACTACATCAGTTGATTCCCCAACGCCGCGAGTAAAAACCTCAGTATCTTCAAAAACTGGTAACTCTATTAATTCATAGCCAGCTAACTTTGCGCTTTTAAGTAACTTATCTCTGACATATTCAAATGAAGCCGAGTTTGGCGGAAAGTATTCACTAACTCCTTTGGGCGCTTGGAATTTACTCACAACTACCGCCCGATCTGATCTAGAAAATCACTCTGCAGGTAAGGATTTCTCACACGCTCAATGGCGATTGTAGTTTGCCCACCATGCCCAGGTAGGACATTTAAGCCATCTGGTAGTGTCAAAATTCTTTCCCGTAAGGTTTTGCGCATATCTGCGGCTGATCCAGTTGGTAAATCGGTCCTTCCAATCCCACCAGCAAATAGAACATCCCCAGAAATTAGTTGCTCATCATTTACTGTAAAAACCACTGAGCCTTTTGTATGCCCTGGTGCAAATATTGGCCCGATATTTAATCCAGCTATTTCAAAATGTGAAAAATCTTCTAGTTCAACAACATCATCTGGCTCTTTAAAATTTGAACCAAATGCTGAAATTAGTTGCTGACTAACTCCCCCGCGATCTAATGCACCCATTGGATCTGATAACAAGAATCTATCTGAACCAGTTATATATGTTCGCATTGGTATCTCTTTTGTCAACGGTAATACTGAAAACATATGATCAAGATGTCCATGAGTGATTAGAACAGCCACTGGCTTTAAATTATGTTCTTGTACTTTCTCAACAATGCTTTTTACTAAGTTTGGCTTGCCAATACCAGGATCAACAATTATTGCTTCCTGACCTGCGCCGGTAGCCATGATCCAACAATTTGTTTCAAAGTAGGCAGCAACTACTCGATCTATAAGCAAAAATCACCCCCCACTTATCACCATTTTTTCGTTCAGATTTCCCTAATTTAGGTACTTAGGTTATCTTTTAGTCAGCACTAAACACAGTAATCAAAGCCCGTAAAGCTAGCGATTACTACGCCACCCATAACGGGATCTGTTAACAACAGAAACCGCGCAATGAAAGGCATAACATGGAGAATGTATCAACACCTACCCTTTCTAATAATGGGGCGGCTGCAGCACTTATCGGTGATCCTGCAAAATTTGGCCGAGTTGGCGAAGACGGCACTGTTTACGTAATTACACCCACTGGTGATCGCGCCGTTGGTTCATATCCTGGTAAGAGCAGTGAAGAAGCACTTGCATACTTTGTTAAAAAATTTGAAATGGCAGCATCTGAAGTTGCGCTCTTAGCCGCACGCATTAGATCTGGTGCGATGGTACCCAGTGATGCTCATGAAGCAGTAAATAAATTACGAACACAAATTTCTGAACTAAATGGCGTTGGCGATCTAGTAAATCTTGCGCAATCTCTGGAAAAAGTTCCTGCACTAATTATTGAGCATGAAGGTGCCTACCAAGCTCGTAAAGCGGCGCAACAGGCAGAAAAGCAAGCACGCAAAACTGAAGCTGCTGCTATTAAAGAAAAGATTGTGGCAGAGGCTGAAACACTTATTGACTCTGTTGCCTGGAAAGTAACTACTGCCAGATTAAAGGTTTTACTTGATGATTGGAAGAAAGCACCTCGCCTAGATAAAAAAGATGACGCAGCGCTTTGGAAGAGGTTTTCATCATCTAGAAATAAGTTTGATAAAAGACGACGTACTCACTTTGCAAACCTTACTTCTGAGCAGAAGTTAGTGGCATCAACTAAAGAAGTAATTGTGAAAGAAGCTGAGAGTCTTGCTAACTCAAAGGATTGGTTAAATACAGCAAAGCGATTTAAAGTATTAATGGATCAATGGAAAGCCTCTGGTCGGGGTAAAAAATCTACCGATGATGCATTATGGAATAGGTTTAAAGCCTCTCAAGATACTTTTTTTACGGCCAAGAATGCTGATATGGCAAAGCGTAAAGGTTCAATGGCAGAAAATTTGATCAAGCGTGAAACATTAATTGTTGAATTTGAAGCATTACTTCCGGTTACTGATTTCAAATCTGCAAAAAAGAATTTCTATGACTTAATGGGTAAATGGCAGAAAATCGGTATGACTGATCGTAAAAAGCGTGATGTATTTGAAAAGCGAATTAAGAAAGTTGAAGAAGAGATATCTGAGATAGAGCGAAACTTCCAACGTAAGAGTGATCCAACTGCTAAGGCGCAAGCTAATAAGGTTGTTCAGGGACTAGCTGAGGCAATTGAAAATTATGAAAAGCAAGCAGCAAAAGCAGAAGCTGCTGGTCAAAGTGCAAAAGCTATGCTGGCGCGTGAAGCTGCTGCTGCACGTAGAGAATGGTTAGAACAGGCCCAAAAAGGTTTAACTGAGTACACAAGCTAATTATTAAATACCCTATCTACATCATAAACACCTTCAATTGCTCTAACTGCAGTTAGTACTGCATCTAGATGTGAAGCATCTGCCATTTCAAAAGAGAATCTACAAATTGCTGTTTGATCTTTATTTGTCACAACGGAAGCACTTAAAATATTAACGTGCTGATCAGATAATGCCTTAGTCACATCTGAAAGCAATCGTGCTCGATCAAGTGCTTGAACCTGGATGTTTACTAAAAACGTGCTTTTAGCAGACATATTCCACTTAACGCCCACCATTCGATCACCTTGGTGAATTCTTAGATCAACAATGTTTATGCAATCTGCTCTATGAACAGAAACGCCACTACCGCGTGTAATAAAGCCTGTAATTTGATCACCAGGCACAGGCGCGCAGCATCTTGCAAGTTTTACTAATACATCCCCAGCGCCTTCAACATCAATTCCTGTAACACTCTTTCGCTCACGCTTTACTGGATTAATTAATGGAGTTAGATCATTTTCTGGATGGGCATCAGTTGTACCAAGTAAGACCATTAATTTCTCAATTACTGAATGTGCTGAAACATGACCATTGCCTACTGATTCATACATGCTTTCGATGTCTTCATATCGAAGCTCATGAGCTAATTCAAGAAGTGCATGACCACCTAAAATTTTCTGTAGTGGTAATCCAGCTTTTCTCATTTGTCTAGAGATTGACTCTTGACCAGCTTCAATCGCTTCTTCTTTACGCTCTTTTGAAAACCAAGCCTTTATCTTCGAACGTGCGCGAGAGGAGGTAACGAAGTTAAGCCAATCATGACTAGGGGCAGCATTAACATTTTTATTTGTAAGAACATCTACAACATCACCATTTACTAGGTGGGATTCAAGTGGAACTAATTTTCCATTTACTTTGGCTCCAACGCACTTATTACCTACTTCAGTATGAACCGCGTAGGCAAAATCAACTGGAGTTGCACCAGATGGTAATGCAATCACACTTCCTTTAGGTGTAAAAACAAATACTTCTGGTGTTCGCAGGTCATATCGCAATGTTTCTAGGAAATCACTAACGTCACCACTTTCTTGCTGCCACTCATGTAACTGACGAAGCCAGAGCACCTCAGGACTCTTGCCAGGTTCGGTATTTTTAGATTTATATTTCCAGTGTGCTGCAATTCCAAACTCAGCTCTAGTATGCATATCAAATGTGCGAATTTGAATTTCAACAGCTTTGCCATTTGGGCCAATAACTGTGGTGTGTAATGATTGATATAGATTAAATTTTGGCATCGCAATGTAATCTTTAAACCGCCCCGGTACCGGGCTCCACCTTGCGTGTATCGAACCTAAAACACCATAACAATCGCGCACTGATTCAACTAATATCCGTATTCCTACCAAGTCATATATATCGTTAAATTCACGACCACGAACTACCATCTTTTGATAAACACTATAAAAATGCTTTTGCCTGCCATTTACCTGCGCTGTTATGCCTTCTAATTTTAAGTCTTGATCAATTGCCGTAACCACTTCTTGCGTTAATTGATCACGAGCTGGTGATCGCTCCCCAACTAAGCGTTCAATTTCTTCAAACTTTTTAGGTTCTAAAACTTTAAATGAAAGGTCTTCTAGCTCCCACTTAATTGCATTCATTCCAAGGCGATGTGCAAGGGGTGCGTATATATCTATGGTTTCCCTAGCCTTGCGCTGAGCGGTCTCGGCAGCAATAAACTCCCATGTTCTTGCATTATGAAGACGATCAGCTAATTTAATAACTAGGACTCTAATATCTCTAGACATTGCCACAACCATTTTACGAAGTGTCTCAGCTTCCGCAGTTGGGCCATAAGTTAACTTGTCTAATTTAGTTACCCCATCAACTAGGGATGTAACTTCCTCCCCAAACTCACTTTTAATTTGCTCAATTGAATAAGTTGTATCCTCGACAGTATCGTGAAGAAGAGCAGCCATCACAGTTGGTAGATCCATTCCTAGATCAATTAATATTTGAGCAACAGCAACCGGGTGGGTTATATATGCCTCACCAGATTTTCTAATTTGACCACTATGGGCTTTTTCAGCGGCAATAAAGGCTTTTTCTAAATCACTATTTGAAAATCCTGGGTGAGATTGAGCTAATCCATCAGATAGCGGCTTTAACAATTCTTGTGTTGTCATAGCGCTGTGGCTGCCTTATTAATTACAAAATATTAACGGCGACGATTGCGTCGAGGTTGGTTGCGCGGGCCACCACTTGATTGGCTCGAAGCTACTGGTGAATTAGTTACTGGTTTATCACCGCGATTTCCTACTCGCTTGGCTAATGCTTGCATTGCCGGCTCGCGCTCACGCAGAGCTGCCAAAATTGGTGTTGCAATAAATATTGAAGAATAAGTACCGGTTGCTAATCCAATAAATAAAGCAAGTGAAAGATCCTTAAGAGTTCCAGCGCCAAGTAGGCCAGCGCCAACAAAAAGAATTGAACCAACTGGAAGTAATGCAATTAAAGATGTATTAAATGAGCGAACTAAAGTTTGATTAACTGCCAGATTCGCAGCTTGTGAGTACGTACTCTTACCACTAGCTGCAATGCCTTTAGTATTTTCACGCACCTTATCAAATACAACTACCGTGTCATATAGTGAATAACCTAAAATTGTAAGGAACCCAATGACTGTCGCAGGGGTAACCTCAAACCCAACTAATGCGTAAATTCCAACAGTAATAAACACGTCATGTACAACTGAAATAATTGCAGCAATTGCCATTTTTGATTCAAATGCCATTGCTAGATAAAGCATTACCGCCAATAGAAAACCAAATAAACCATAAAGTGCCTTACGGGTAATTTCTTCACCCCAGGATGGGCCAATAATCTGTGAATCAATCGAATCAATACTTACATTAAATTTGGTAGCTAACTTACTTTCCACTGCAGTCTGCTGCGCTGGTGTTAAAGCATCTGTTTGAACTCTAACTTTGTCATTACCAATTTTTTGAACAATTACTTGTGTCGTAACACCTGCATCGCGTACTGCCGATTCAGCAGATGATACTGACACTGATTGTGATGTGACTGTAAAGGATGAACCACCTTTAAATTCGATTCCTAGATGTAAGCCTTGAGTAATTAATGTTGCAGCTGAGGCAAGGATTAATAATCCAGAGAATGCATACCAAATCTTTCTCTTGCCAATAAAATCTACAGAAGTCTCACCGCGATATAAACGACCACCTAATCCTGAATACTTAGCCATTGCTTACACCTCCAGTTGCAGTTGCCTGTTTTTGCACAATTCCCAATGACTTACTTGAAAAACCAGAGAGTGCATGGCCCTCGTTAAAAAATGGAAACTTAGCTAAAACAGTTACTAGTGGCTTCGTGAAGAAGAAGACAACGATTAGATCGATTAGCGTAGTTAGGCCAAGTGTAAATGCGAACCCTCTAACACCACCTACTGCAAAGAAGTAAAGCGTTAAGGCTGCGATCATAGAAACAGCATCGGCAACAATTACAGTTCGACGTGCCCTAGTCCAGCCAGTTTCAACAGCTGACTTAAGAGACTTTCCTTCACGAACTTCATCTCTAATACGTTCAAAGTAAACAATAAAAGAGTCTGCTGTAATTCCGATTGCAACAATAGCGCCAGCAATACCAGCTAAAGTCAGAGTGAATCCGATCAACTCACCTAATAGCAAAAATGATAGTAATGCAATGACTGTTGCTAATAGAAGTGATCCAACAGAAACTATTCCTAACCCGCGGTAGTAAAGTACTGAATAAACAATAACTAATAAAAGACCAAGTGCTCCAGCGATTAAACCACCACGAAGCTGCTCTGCACCGAGTGAAGGTGAGATTTGTTGAACCTCGCCACGATCAAAGGCAAGGGGTAAAGCTCCATATTTTAAAACATTTGATAAATCTTGCGCTTCAATCTGGGAGAAATTTCCAGTTATCTGTGCGGTTCCATTATTAATTGGCTCATTAATTCTTGGAGCAGAATAAACCAAACCATCTAAAACAATTGCTGCTTGATTTTGTGGCGGCGGAAGTGTTGTTACGCGAGTTGTCATAGCACCAAATTTGCTACTACCTTCGCCATTAAAATCTAAAGTTACATACCAACCAGAGGTGCCTTGCGGATCAATTAAGGATGAAGCCTTAGTAACTTGACGACCTAATACTTCAGCTGGTGCCAAAATATACTTTGCAGTGCCGCCTCGATCACAACTAATAATTGCAACTGCTTCATTATCACCGCCCCCACCTTGACGATTTTCTGGCTTAGTACAATCAAGTGCGGCAAACTGTGCATTTAATTCTGGTGTAACTCCAGCTGGCAAGGTTGTATTTGCAGCATCGGCGCTAACCGTAGTTGCATTTGCAGCCCCTTCTGCTAAAACGGGGCGAAATCTTAATTCTGCAGTTTGACCAACTAAATCAACAATTCGTCTGCCAGTCTCACCAGGTACTGAAATAATTATTTGACGATTAACGCCAGTGCCCTGAGCAGAAACTTCAGACTCAGCGACGCCTAGTGAGTTAACACGTTGGCGAATAATTGCAACTGCTTGATCAATTGATTCGCTAGTTACTTTTCCAGCTTGTCCAGCTTCAATTCTTGGTTGCAAAGTAACGCTAGTTCCGCCTTGCAAATCTAAACCTAATTTAAATGATGTAGCACCTAATATGAAGGCAACTCCAGTAAAGGCTAGAACCGATAGCAGCACGATTGAAATTGTTCGTAGTGCTCGGGATTGAGTATTGGCAATTTTATTAGCGGACATATGGGGTAATTCTAGGGATAGGTGTGTTTATTGAGAAATCCAACACTTCTTACTGAAATTTATGCGCTAATTAAGTAATTATTGCGCGATATCAGGGTCTTGATCAAAGAGTGACACATCAGTTCCTATCTGAGCAGAAAGTGGTGCTTTCATACCAAGATGGGCCCAGCCAGAGGCTGTTGCAACTCGACCACGTGGAGTTCTTGCTAAAAACCCCATTCGAACTAAAAATGGTTCGGCTAATGATTCAATCGTTTCAATCTCTTCACCAACTGCCATTGCTAGAGTTGAAACACCAACTGGTCCACCATTAAAGTTTTTAATTAGTGCTGTTAGAACTGCTTTATCAAGCCGATCTAAACCAATCTCATCAACTTCATATATTTTAAGTGCGGCTTGAGCATGTTCTAACTTTACAACTTTCTCTTTATTTACTTGTGCATAATCTCTAACTCTTCGAAGTAATCTATTTGCTACCCGCGGTGTCCCCCGTGATCTTGAAGAAATCTCAACTATCGCCGGCTGTTCTATCGTAATCTCAAGTAAATCTGCGCTTCGCTTAATTATCTGAGCAAGTTCATCTGCATCATAAAAATCTAATTGCGCAGTAAAGCCGAATCGATCTCTAAGCGGGCTTGGTAATAAGCCAGCACGAGTTGTTGCACCAACTAAAGTGAAATGAGGTAGCTCTAGTGGAATTGAGGTAGCACCGGCGCCTTTGCCAACAATTACATCAACTCGAAAATCCTCCATCGCTAAATAAAGCATCTCCTCCGCTGGTCTAGACATTCGATGAATTTCATCTAAAAACAAAATTTCACCCTCAACTAATGATGAAAGTATCGAAGCTAAATCACCCGCATGTTGTATTGCCGGGCCTGAGGTAATACGAATCGGTGAATCCATCTCAGTTGCCACAATCATTGCCAGCGTAGTTTTTCCAAGGCCCGGTGGACCAGAAAATAAAACGTGATCTGCGCAAGATTTACGTTCTTTGGCAGCAGAAAGTAAAAGGTTTAACTGATCTCTTACCCTAGTTTGTCCAACAAATTCAGTTAAATTTTTAGGGCGCAGAGCTAATTCAGCAACTCGTTCAGCATCATCTGAGCCTTGATCAATGATTCGATCACTCATTATTTTTTTACTCCAGATTTAAGTGCTAATTTTAATATTTCAGCCTTATCTAACTTATCAATTTTTTCATTACTAGCAATAGCAGTGATCATCGCAGAAGCTTCTTTTGCTGAATAACCTAACCCTTGTAGGGCATTTTCAACTTGATTTGTAATCGACAAATTACTCTTACTTACCCCTGCTGCAAAAGTGGCAACTTTATCTTTAAGCTCGAGTACTAATCGTTGTGCACCTTTTTTCCCAAGACCAGGCACAGATTCTAAAAGTTTATGGTTAGAAGAAATGATCGCTGAGGCTATTGCTGTTGCATCAGAACTTGCCAATATTGATTGTGCGACCTTTGGCCCAACACCAGTAACAGACAATAAAAGTTCAAAAAAATCCCGCTCACTAATCTCAGTGAAACCATAAAGGGTTAGCGCATCTTCTCTCACAATTAGGTAAGTATGAAAATTTACTAAATTACCAATTACTATCCCAGTGGCTACTCTGCTTGGAACTTGTAATAAAACACCAATTCCGCCAACTTCAACAACAATTGAATTGTTCGTCTTAGTTGTCACTTTGCCTGAGATTGAACTAATCATCGTTTCTTAATCGCCTTTTTCTTTGCTGTTGCTAAACGGGCATTACCTACTCCTCGCCAATGATGGCAGATAGCAAGGGCTAAGGCATCAGTACTATCGACTGGTTTTGGAATTTCTCGCAGTTTAAGTAGCCGCTTAACCATATTTGCTACCTGTTTTTTATCAGCCCGACCCGAACCGGTAACAGCGGCTTTAACCTCACTCGGTGTGTGCATTACAACTGGAATCCCCGCTTTTGCGGCAAGTAGCAGTGCTACTCCGGCTGCCTGTCCGGTAGCCATCGCAGTTTTAACATTTAGGTGTGAGAAAACTCGTTCAACGGCAATCACGTCGGGTTTAAATTTTTTAATCCAAACTTGGATCTCTTTTTCTAACTCAAATAGTCTTAACTCAAGTGGCGCATCTGGATCAGTTTTAATTACACCAACGCCAACCATCTCTAGTTTTTGTGGGCCAGTTGAATCAACAATTCCAATTCCACATCTGGTTAAACCAGGATCGATACCAAGCACGCGCATTAGTGAAGCCTAATCAGCGTTAAATAAATACTAACTAAGGCTCGCCATTACTTCATCTGAAACATCAAAGTTGCCATAGACGTTTTGCACATCATCTAGCTCCTCAATTGCCTCAATTAAATCAAACACCTTCTTTGCAGAATCCGCATCGACAGGTATTGACATAGTAGGTAAAAATGAAGTTTCAGCTGAGTCATAATCAATACCGGCAGTTTGTAAAGATGTACGCACTGCAACTAAATCTGCAGGTTCGGCAACAATCTCAAAAGATTCACCCAGATCATTTACCTCGTCAGCGCCAGCATCTAGAACTACTTCAAGTAATTTATCCTCAGTTACCTTTCCATCTTGCTTTGAAACTATTACTACACCTTTTCTATTAAAGAGGTATGAGACAGAACCAGGATCTGCCATGTTTCCACCATTTCTTGTTACGGCAACTCGTACATCAGATGCGGCTCGATTTCTATTATCTGATAAACACTCAATAAGTAGTGCAACTCCGCCAGCTGCATAACCCTCATACATAATTGTTTCCCACTCTTTACCACCTGTTTCAAGGCCTGCTCCACGCTTTACCGCACGATCAATGTTGTCAGCTGGTACTGAGTTCTTTTTTGCTTTAGCTATTGCATCAAATAATGTGGGATTACCAGAAACATCAGCTCCACCAGATCTGGCTGATACCTCAATTGCTTTAATTAATTTTGCAAAATTTTTAGCACGCCTTGAATCAATTATTGCCTTCTTATGTTTAGTAGTTGCCCACTTGGAATGACCACTCATTATTGCTCCAATAAGCCTTAGGAATTGACCGTTTGTCGGCAAATATTTTCAACAAAAAATTTATGCACTCTATTATCACCAGTTAACTCTGGATGAAATGAAGTGGCAAGCAATTGCCCTTGTCTAACTGCAACTGGATGGCGCTGCCCTGATGAATCAGAAATCTCTGCTAAAACTTCTACATTTTCACCAACGGATTCAACCCAAGGAGCTCTTATAAATACTGCTCTAACTGGTGGATCAGTAATTCCTTTAAATTTTAAATCAGTTTCAAATGAATCAACTTGTCGGCCGAAAGCATTGCGCTTAACTACCATATCAATTCCGCCAAAACTTTCTTGGCCAATAATCGCATCTTCAACCACATCAGATAGCAAGATCATCCCGGCGCAAGATCCATAAGTTGGCATTCCGCCTTTTATACGATCTTTAATCAGATCAAATAAATCAAAGGATCTAGCAAGTTTTGCAATAGTAGTTGATTCACCACCTGGAATAACTAGCGCTGAAATATTTTCTATTTCACTCTTTGTCTTAACTGCAAGTGCATCAACTCCGCAATCACTTAGTGACTGGATGTGTTCACGAACATCACCTTGGAGTGCAAGTACTCCAATTTTCACAACTACCAGCCCCGCTCCGCAAGACGGTGTGGTACTGGAATATCAGCAACATTAATACCAACCATTGCCTCACCTAATCCGCGTGAAGCATCTGCAATTACTTTTGGATCAGTAAAATATGTAACAGCCTTAACACAAGCTGCAGCGCGCTTTGCTGGATCTCCTGATTTGAAAATACCAGAACCAACAAAAACTCCATCTGCTCCTAATTGCATCATCATTGCTGCATCAGCTGGAGTGGCAATGCCACCTGCTGTAAATAATACGACTGGAAGTTTTCCAGTGCTTGCAACCTCTTTAACTAATTCATAAGGAGCTTGTAATTCTTTAGCAGCTACAAATAATTCATCCTCGCGCATTGAAGTAAGGCGGCGAATCTCACCTGCAATAGTTCGCATGTGTGTAGTTGCATTAGAAACATCACCGGTGCCAGCTTCACCCTTAGATCTGATCATTGCTGCGCCTTCATTAATTCGCCTAAGTGCTTCACCTAAATTTGTAGCACCGCAAACAAATGGAATAGTGAAATTCCACTTATCAATATGATTTGCATAATCTGCTGGAGTTAAAACTTCAGATTCATCGATGTAATCCACACCAAGTGTTTGTAAAATCTGCGCCTCAACAAAATGACCAATTCTCGCTTTTGCCATTACTGGGATAGAAACAGCTGCTTGTATTGCACTGATCATGTCAGGATCAGACATTCGCGCAACGCCACCTTGGGCACGGATATCTGCTGGTACGCGCTCAAGCGCCATTACCGCAACTGCACCTGCATCTTCGGCAATTTTTGCTTGCTCAACATTTACAACATCCATAATTACGCCGCCCTTTAGCATCTCTGCCATGCCGCGTTTTACTCGTGCTGTTCCTGTTTCCTTAGACATTCTCTCTCCCTGTAAATAACTAGTCTCCCATTCTACTAATTACTTGCACACTGCGGAATCATTTAAATGAAGTCTTGATCACATAAGTGAGCACTTATGGGGCTAAAACTGGAGGCTTATCGGTTAAAAGTATCCAGATTTTACCTGCCTTAAATTTCACATCCTTACCATCTGCACTGCGCCAGCTAGTTACTTCACTTTCAAGATTTCGCTGCCAATCTACTGGATAGGCAAAACCATCTCTAAGTAGGACTGCCTTACCACTGCCTGTTGTTTTACTAAATGGTGTTATCTCACCAAATTTATCTCCATAAATTGAAGGCGTGATTGAAACAATTTGAATAATAGCTGTATCAGCGTAGAGGTGAAGACCTGATGCTGCTAATTTTGGTTTGTCATTAAAGTAAATTAACCACTTACTACTTTCTACATCCCAACGTAATTCATATCTAGCACTTGGCCACTTCACTTTTACAGATGAGGTAATAGCCACTGCTGCGGGCTGTTCACCAAAAATGAATGGTGAGGTTATCGCAGTATCAATTCTGATCTTTGGATTAGCATTTGCTCTCTCAAGCAAAAGATCAGGTTTTAAGATCATATTTACTGGTCCAGGTCGATTTGGATCTTTTCCATAAATTGATGGTGGGTTTCGCTCTGCTGAAAGATTTTCTAAATTTGCTGCAGCAATCACTGGGCGCATCTTTGATTGTGCACCGCTATATGCAAAACCAACTCTTCCAAATTGAGAAAGTATTTCTAAATCAGATATACGAGCAGATCGTATTGGCCCGATTAATGGCGGAAGTTTTGATGTGTAAATGGCGGCAAGCCTGGTTATGCCACCCTCTACCTGTTCAACATAAACTAAATCAGCATCCTCGACACCAATTTGTGGGTGTGCTGGAGTTGAGTCATCTATTTTTACAGCCAATATCTGATTGTTACTACCAGGCAGACCGTTAAAAAGATTTTTTTCTATCTCAGGCTTTAATTGAAAATTAGCTAATTCAGATAATCGATTTACACCTGTTATTGAAAGGAGTATCACCATTAAGGAAATTAATAGAAAGATGCGTCTTGCTAATTTCACACTACTTCATCCTCAAATGCGTAACGAACTGGAATAGGTGCTTTACCTGCTAACCGAAATAAACGAATCAACGGCTTTGACCTCACATTCCTTGTCGCATTGACCGACTCTAAATGAATATTAATTGCTAACTTCACCTTGCTTGAAATATCAGATAGTTCTACTAAGAGCTCTGATGGTAACTGAAGTGAATTATCTAGCGCAGCATTTTGAACCAATTTTAATGCCTGTGAGAGCACACTCTCTGCAGCCGAACGTTCTACTATGTTGGCATCCCTTGCAGCAGCAGCTGAACTTGAAATTAAATAGGCAGTTGCTGGGTCTAGATTTGATACGAGCACAATTTGGTGAGCAAGGGCTGCTCTTTGCTGAAGTAGTGAATCAAGAGTTGCCCATGATGTTTCAACTCGATGGTGTAAGCGATCTAATCTTGATGCAGAAAAAGATAAGTACCAGCCTATTAAAACTATGGCTAACACCAAACTTAAAGTCTCTAGGTTCATCTTCTGCTCCAAAATCTAGTCTCAGATGACAAACTTACTTTTTGTCCACCTGCAGTTGCCATTTCATAGATATTTTCGATCTGTTCAGCTACAACTTGCCAATCATATTTTTGAGCACTTAACTTTCCATTCTCAGATAATTTCTCACGCTTTTCGCCATCTCTAAGTAGTGCGACTAGAACCTTCGCAAGCTCTGCACTATTTTCGTTAGTAAATAAGGTACCAGCATCACCATTTTCTAAAACCGCTTTAAATGCTGGAATATCACTTGCCACTACTGCAGTTCCAGCAGAGAGTGCTTCAGTTAAAATAATTCCAAATGATTCACCGCCAGTATTTGGGGCAACATATATTTTAACTGATTTAAGAAAGCTCTCCTTCATTTCATCAGTAAGAAATCCTAAAAACTTAATTCGATTACGAAGCTGTGGATCAATGTTTTTAATGTAATCCTTACTTTCCCCTGGTCCTGCGATTAAATACTTAACATCAGGAATAAACCTTGCAACAATTGGAAGTGAATCAAGTAGAACCTGTAAGCCTTTTCTAGGCTCCTCAAATCTTCCGATGAATCCAATAGTGTTTTCACCACTATATTCAGCAGATTTCTTAGCATTTGCATACTTATGTCCATCAATTCCATTTGGAATTACAACCGCATCTGTTTCAAAATGATCTTTTAGTGTGGATCTGGCTAACTCACTAACTGCAATTCGGGCGGTTAATTTTTCAACAATTGGTTCTAAAATCGGACCAATTGCATAAATTGCTTTCTTTTTTGGTGTTGAAACATGAAATGTGCCAACTAATGGCCCCTCGGCTGCTGAACAAGCAAGTAGTGACAGGGATGGAATAGCTGGCTCATGTAAATGTAGTAAATCAAAATCACCAGAGGCTATCCATTGTTTAGCTCTTGAACTAGCTATTGGTCCAAATAAAACCCTAGCCACTGAACCATTTATAGGTATCGAAATAGGCTTACCAGCATTTACAACGTAATCCTCGATTTCAAGTGAGTCATCACTTACTGGTGAAAGCACTGATACATGATGGCCTTCTGTAATTAAATGTTCAGTTAACTCACGAATATGAGTTTGTACTCCACCTGGCGTATCCCAGCCATATGGGCAAACCATGCCAATTCTACTTTTCTTCATCTATCCAAATCCGTTGCAACATGTGCCAGTCTACTGGTGATTCCTTAATATGTTTTGCAAAATTATCAGCCATAGATTGAGTTACCACTCTTACCTTTTCATCTTCACTACCTGAATCAGGAACCACTACAGTTTTATCAAATATAACCTTAATACCCTTATCGGTATAGCGAATATACGCAGTTACTAAAGGCGCCCCAGTTGTAATTGCCAAAATTGCAGGTCCAGCTGGCATTTTTGCAACTGCTCCAAGAAAATCTACTTCAATACCATTTCTAGACATATCGCGGTCGGCAACTAGTGCTATTAGTTTACCTTCATTTAAACGCTGGGTAAGAAGTGGAATAGTTTTTTCTTTATGACTAATTGGCTCAATTCCAATGCTTTGTCGATAATCTAAAAACTTCTTAAATATTGCCTCTGGCTTTAACTTTTCAACTACCGCGGTTAAATTAATCCCAGTTGAACAAAAATAAGCTGCTGCATGATCCCAATTTCCAGCGTGAGGTAAAGCAATAATGCAACCTTGTTTTGCGCTAATGGGATCGCGAAGTAAATTTTCTCTAATTACCTCTGTAGTACTAATGATCCGCTCTTTACTCCATTTATTAAGGCGAAAAGTATCAAACCAATACCTTAAATATGATCTCATTCCCGCTTTAGTTAGCTTTGACAAATCACTTTTACTTAGATCTGGCAGTACTCTCTTGTAGTTACTACGAAGTCTCTGAACTTTTCGACCATTACGAAGGTAAGTAAAATCTGAGACCAGATTAGCGATCTTGTAGGCCAATTTTTCCGGTAGGAATCCAATTATTTTCCAAATAGATAAGTACAACAAATACATTACTTCACCGCTTTATAAACAATCATAAGTCGTTGCAGCATTGTGATGATTGATAGAATTGCCACACTCCAAATACCAATACTCATCGCATAATCAACTGATAGGCCAGTTAACCCATATGCGCTAAGAGCAATAATTAATCTCTCACTTCTTTCAGCAATCCCACCACTACATTCGATCCCAAGTGATTCTGCTCTAGCTCTTATGTATGAGACCATAAATGAAGTGAAAGCTGCAATCAAAAACACTGGTACTAATGGATCTGATTTATCAATATAGTAAATCATTGCGCCAAGTAATATGGCAGCATCACTTAATCTGTCTAAAGTTGAATCAAGAAGTGCTCCCCATTTACTAACACCCTTAGCTGACTGGCGAGCAACGGCACCATCAAATAAATCAAATAAAACAAATATGCAGACAAAAACTACACCTATAAAAAATTCTCCCTTTGGGAAAAAATAAAGAGCACTAGCGATCGATCCGATCCCACCCACCGCAGATATCATGTTGGCGCTAACGCCTAACTTGACCAAGGTTTTAACAAACGGGGCAATAATTTTGGCGACAGGAACACGTAATGAACGCTGCAACATAATTCCCATCGTAGGCTTACCAATGATGGGCGACCTAATTAACGCACGGTTTATCCTTGGGATATCTGCTGATAATGAGTCAATTTGTGCTGCCCTAGGACTTCCGGCAGCCCAAATCGATGATCCTTCCTTAATTACCTCTGATGTGGTTGTAGTAATAGCTAGTGCTAAGACTGGAATTGATTCAAACATAGTTAAGAATTGGATAACTTTTAGAGAGCTATACATACCAACAATTGTTGTAGTTACAGATTTTGAAGATGGCGATGTTGATTTTGAAGATATGAGCGCAATTGTTGGAAAAATGTTAGAACCAGTTCTAACCCCCTACTTAGTTCTTCATGCTGATACTGGTGAACCTACTGCGCTAATTAACCTTGAGGACCAGATGATTACAGATTATTCAAACTCAAAGGTAAGTAAAATTTCTAGCGATGCAGAACACCGTGAGTTAGTTTTAGAGTTTAAGGAAGAGTTACATAATGCTCTAACTGAAGGTGGTTGGGATCAATTTGTACAGGGTTTAATAATTCCAGCGATACCTCTAATATTAAAAAATAAACTAGGTATTGCTGAGATTAAGCACTTCCTAGATCTGATTCCAACCCGAAGATAGCTGTTCTCTACTTTCTTGTAATAACTTAGGTATCACCTTAGTTTTACCAATAATCGGCATAAAATTAGCATCACCTCGCCATCTTGGAACTATGTGCTGGTGAAAGTGTTCAGCAATACCAGCGCCAGATACCTCACCTTGATTTATTCCAATGTTAAAGCCAACTGCGTTACTAACCTTGCGAAGCACCTTCATACTTTGCACGGTTAACGCTTGCACCTCATTGCGCTCAGATTCTGTTAGCTCCGGTAATTCAGCTACGTGGCGAAAGGTACAAACTAATAAATGCCCTGCGTTATAAGGGTAAAGATTCATTACAACATATGCCTCTTTACCTCTTGCAACGATTAATGCCTCTTCATCAGATAGAGATGAAATTCTGCAAAACGGGCAAGAGATCTGATTTCCAGCAAGTGGGCGGTTTTCACCTTCAAGGTAGGACATCCGATGCGGAGCCCAAAGCCTTTGCCAACTATCTGGCATTCCTGCCCCACCAGAATTTACTTGATCTGACATTAAATTTGTTTACGATCTTTAACAATCGCTATAACTTCAGCAATTGCATCTTTAATTGGAATCTGATTTTTTTGTTCACCATTTCGATATCTAAATGAAACCGCTTTAACAGCTACATCTTCATCTCCGGCAATCATCATAAATGGAATCTTTTCAAGTTGAGCATTTCTAACCTTCTTCTGCATACGATCATCTGAACTATCAATATCAACACGAATACCAGCCTTCTTAAACTCTTTAACAACATCAGAAAGATAAGGAATAAATGAATCAGCAACTGGAATAGCTCGCACCTGAACGGGGGCAAGCCATGGTGGGAAAGCACCTGCATAGTGCTCAGTTAAAACACCAAAGAATCTTTCAATAGAACCAAATAAAGCTCGGTGAATCATTACTGGGGCTTTACTAGATCCATCAGAGGCTGCATAACCTAAATCAAAACGTTGTGGTAATTGAAAATCAACTTGAATCGTTGACATCTGCCAAGTTCGCCCAATTGCATCTCGTGCCTGCACTGAAACCTTTGGTCCATAAAAAGCTGCGCCACCTGGATCTAAAACTAACTCTAGTTTTTGTTTCTCTGCAGCAAGGCGTAGTGCCTCAGTGGCATCTTGCCAATCCTTATCTTCACCAACTGATTTTTCCGGATTTCTAGTTGATAACTCTAAGTAGAAATCTGTTAACCCATAATCTCTTAATAAGTTAAGTACGAAGGTTAGAAGTGAATCTAACTCATCACCCATCTGCTCTTTGGTGCAGTAAATATGAGCATCATCTTGGGTAAAGCCGCGTGCCCTAGTTATGCCATGAACTACGCCTGATTTTTCATAACGATATACCGTGCCAAATTCAAATAATCTAAGTGGTAGATCTCGGTATGACTTTGGTGTTGATTTATATATTAAGTTATGAAACGGGCAATTCATTGGCTTCATGTAATACTTTTGACCAGCTTTTTTAATTGTGCCATCGGCATGAAATTCTTCATCCATCACCATTGGTGGATACATACCGTCGGCATACCACTGCAAGTGCCCTGATGTTTCAAATAATGATGCCTTTGTTAAATGAGGTGAGTAAACAAATTGATAATCTTCTTCTTCATGTCGCTTTCTGGAGTAGTCCTCCATTACCTTTCGAATGATTCCACCCTTTGGATGAAATACAGCAAGTCCTGAACCAATTTCCTCTGGAAATGAAAATAGATCTAACTCAGCACCTAACTTGCGGTGATCACGCTTTTCAGCCTCTGCCAGCAGATTTAGATAATCATCTTGTGCTTGCTGGGTTGGCCAAGCAGTTCCATAAATTCTTTGTAGCATTGGATTTTTTTCAGATCCTCGCCAATATGCACCAGCTGCTCTCATTAACTTAAATGCTGGAATATGTTTTGTAGAGGGAAGATGTGGACCACGGCATAGATCACTCCACACAGCATTTCCATCTCGCCCTAGATTGTCATAAATTGTTAACTGCGCACCACCAACTTCAACATTAGATCCATCCTCAGTACTCACTGATTTTAAGCCAATTAATTCGCACTTATACGGTTCACTCTTTAATTCAGCAAGTGCCTCCTTTTCAGTAACTACTCGCCTTTTAAAGCGTTGACCAGCTTTAACAATCTTTCGCATTGCAGTTTCTAGTTTTTCTAAGTCAGATGGCGTGAATGGATTTTTTGGATCAAAGTCATAATAGAAACCATCTCGTATAGGTGGACCAATACCTAGTTTTGTATCTGCGAATACTTCTTGTACTGCTTGAGCTAAAACATGCGCAGTTGAATGGCGCAGAACATTTAAACCATCATCTGAATCAATTAAGACTGACTCAACCACATCTCCATCTGATAACTCACTCCAAAGATCTGCCAGTTCACCATTAATTCGGCAAACTACTACGTCATTTTTGCCTTCAAATAAATGAGTTGGTCGTTGATCAGAGGCGACCTGGATAGATTTACCATCTACGGAAATCTTGATCTGAGAAGACATACCCCTAGGTTAGCAAAGCGGAGTGTAAAGGTGAGTTATTACCGTAGATATCCATACCAAATAACTAGTAAAGCTAGTGCGGTGAATGCAATTACTGCAAAGATTAGCAACTTCTGACGCTTAGCAATCTTTGTAGAATCAATAGCTCTATTTGCAACACCTTTTGCGGTTTTAAGCGCTCTTGCTGCCCATGCAAACTCAGTACCTAAGATTCCAAGTCCAGCAAAAATAATTAACCAACCAGGCCCAGGAGCAATTAATGCAACCACGCCAAGTATTGTGATCAGCCCACCAACTACCCCGACTAAAACTCTTTTTAGGATTGGACTCATGGATTAATGTTACTAAATAGCCGCTGACTAAATTGCGTAATTAATTGAATTCCAATCAAACTCTCACCAAACAACTGATCTTCGACCTTACTAACTGGTTGAATTAACCGAATTGATGAGGTCAGATACACCGCCTTGGCCGCTAGCAGCTGCTCAAAGTTAAATAGACCCTCTTTCACATCAAACCATTTAATTAAAAGCTCCCTGGTTATTCCTGGCAAACATCCGGTTTTTAGATCTGGGGTTAGCCAGCCATCAGAGGTAAGAATTAATAAATTAGAAAAAGCGGTTTCAACAACATGACCATTCTCATTTAACAAAATCCCATCATCAAATCCCAACTGCTGTGCTTTTCTAACTACTAAAAGTGATTCACCATAAGAGATTGATTTCACGCCACTTAAAGAAGCATTTGAACTCTTCACGCCCGTGGCCCGCATTAATGCAATTGGCTTATCTGAAATAGTCTCTGGTTCAACAGTTATAAACCATTGGCCATCTGATAACACGCTAAGACGCATTCGAGATTGCCCGACACAGCCTTGCAATATTTTGGTAATACCAAGTTCAATATCTATTTTAGCTGGCAGGGTAATTAGTAATCTCTCAGCGCTCTTACTTAAGCGATCGTAATGCCTTTGCCAAGCAATCACTTTTTCATCAACAGTTAAGATTGTTTCAAATAAGCCATCACCTCTAAGCAGGCTTAGTGAATATGGCAAACTTACTGCAGCACTTTGTATTTCACCATTAACTAGTAATTTCATACTGATACCCCGGATGCAATCGCTATTAAGCGAGCTGCCTTAAGGGCCGTCTCTTCCCATTCACTTGTTGGATCACTCTGATAGGTAATACCAGCACCTGTTCCAAAGTTAATCTGCCCATCTGCTAATGACCAAAATATTCTAATTCCAACTGATAGTAGTGCTTGATCATTTTCAACCCAACCAATAACACCACAATATGGGCCACGCTCTACTGATTCAATTTGTTTTATACTTTTTATTGCTGATGATTTTGGCGCCCCACTAATTGAGCCTGCAGGTAGGAGGGCTTTGGCAATATCTGGCCAAGTAACATCTTTCCGTAATTTTCCTACTACATCAGAAACTAAGTGAAACAAACCTGGATGAGATTGGGTTGCAAGTAGTCTTGGTACATCCACGCTACCTGGCTCACAAATTGCACCAAAATCATTGCGCATTAAATCAACAATCATTACATTCTCAGCCCTGTCTTTTTCACCAAATGAATCTGTCTTTGCAGTTCCTTTAATCGGAGTTGATTTAATCACCGAACCTTTTTTCTCTAAAAATAATTCAGGTGAAGCCGAGGCAATCTCAATACCATCGAGTTTAAGATAGCTAGCAAATGGAGCTGGATTATTTGATTGCAAATTAACAGCAAGGCCTTGTAGGGATTGATCACAATTTGTGCTTAAAATGCGACAAAGATTTACTTGATAAATATCACCATCAGCAATCTTTTCTTGAATTAATCTGACATTATCTTCATAAGTACTTTTAGATTGAGATGATAACCAAGGTGTAGTTATTCCCTGCCAGGGTTTATCAGGAAGTGGAGCGTTAATAACTGTTGCAAATCTTGCGCAGATCCACTTACCTTCAAAGGTATTTACTACTGCCCAAAATCCTGGCTTAGCAAGAGAGCTTGGATCATTTGAGATTTCAACACAATTACTGGCAAGGCGATCACCCATCCAAAAGAGTGCACCTGTGTTATCCATGTTTGAACGCTACCGCTAGCACCGCCCGCTGGTAGCAAATATTCAATTGTGCAGGCAAGTCCTAGATGCGATAGATTTCACCTCGCACTTCGCGGACGTAGCGCAGTTGGTAGCGCGGAACCTTGCCAAGGTTCAGGTCGCCGGTTCGAACCCGGTCGTCCGCTCTCAAAGAGTTATAAAGTTTCATCTGCGAAAGCAAAGCTAGGTCGGATGGCCGAGAGGCGAGGCTCGGGACTGCAAATCCCGCTACACGGGTTCAAATCCCGTTCCGACCTCCACAAATATCAGGCAGCTGGTGGCCTCGATAAAATTCCACCGCAATTATTAATTGTAAAAGATCCAGCGGCAAATGGAATAACTACTGCATCCCCACGGCTCACCTTTATATTCTCACTGTTTTCAAAAACTAACTCACCATCTCCAGTTAAGCAAAGAAAAATCCCAAAACCAGCTTCGACCTTTTTATCATCCCCAGTTAAGTAATCTGCTCTAAAAAATGGATCAGCTACTGATTTAAAAATACTAGTAGAACTTTTGCTACCGCTTTCATATCGACTAATTATTTCAATTTCTTCCTCTTTACGTAGAGGTGAAAGTCTTAATGCATCTAATGCAACATCAAATCCAAGATTTAGATGTCCATCTTTATCTCCATCAACTGCAAACCCATCCCATTCAAGTAAAATTGAAAGATCTGTTGGTTCTTGTAACTCTAAAACAAATATTCCAGATTCAATGGCATGGACCACCCCGGCTGGCACAAACACTGCGTCCCCCGCCTTAACCTCTTTAAAGTTAAGGGAATCTAATAAAGCATCTGAATCGTGGGCTTTAACTAGGCTTGCAACATCAGATTTCTTCATTTCTTCCTTGAATCCAATTCCAACCTTAGCTCCAGTTGGTGCCTCTAAAATTATCCAGGCTTCTGTCTTGCCATGATTTAAATGTAGTTTTTCTTTAGCAAAGCTTTGATCTGGATGGTAGTGAACCGGAAGTCTTTGATCTGGATCTAATAACTTAACTAAAATTTCAGTACTAACGCCAAACTTTTCAATATGCTTTGCGCCTAGCCAGGCGGTTGGGTTGGCATTAATAACATCCCTAAGTAGTTGGCCATCAGATAATTTAGAAAGTCCATTTACTGATTCGCCAAAACGGGTAGTAGTTGAGCCAATCCACTCCTCCGGTCGCATCGGCCCACCTGGGCCACTACGCAATTTTCCAATCCGATTTCCCCCCTTATAGAAATGATCAAATTGATTTGAGGGTAATTTCGAAGGCCTAGCGATTAGATTGCTCATCTTGCTAGTTTAAGGGTTAAAGTATTTCCATGCTAGAAAAATCAGAGCGACCTTGGGGTAGGTATGAGGTGCTGCAAGAGGGCGCTACTTACAAGGTTAAATCAATTCATGTTAACCCTGGCAAGCGTCTTTCCTATCAACGCCACCAAAAACGTAGTGAGCATTGGTATGTAACAGATGGCAGTGGTGAAGTAACTCTTGATGGGAAAGTACAAGTGGTATCACGGGGTTCAATTATTGAAATTCCGCAAGGAATGCTGCACCGAATTAGTAATACCGGAGATCGTGAATTAATATTTATTGAGGTTCAGACTGGTAGTTACTTTGGTGAGGATGATATTGAACGTGTTGAGGATGATTTCGGTCGCTAGTAGACTTTAATTACGGACGATTAGCGCAGCGGTAGCGTACTTCCTTGACATGGAAGGGGTCACTGGTTCGATCCCAGTATCGTCCACCATAATTGCGTAATGAGTACCAGATTCATCTATCCCCCGCCTAAAGATGGGAAACCATTTCGATTAAGTTTAGGTTTGCGTGAATTAGATCCTGAAAATTGGATTGAGGTTGGATCAGATTTAGTAGAGCAACTAAAACAACGTAATGAGCTACTAGAAACAAAGCGAAATGTAGTTTTTCAAGAAATAGCGGGATATGAAGAAGCCGCACTTAGCTATGCAAGAGCTTTAAAAGATAACCTAAGTAAGTTTCATTCAGATTATCTGGTTGACGGTGATCAAATCACTCATAAACCAACAGGTATTTCTGTTAACTTGTTAGAAGATCATCCGCTTGTGCAATTAGCACAGGTTATTGCCGAAGATTTGTGCTTGCTATCTTATGAAAACTCCTCTTGGAACTTAGTTGCTGGCGTTGTGATATTTCCTTCTCGTTGGAAACTACTTGAAAAAATTGGAAAAAATATTGATGCTATACACGAACCGGTACCGGGATATCAGGGAGCACTACAACCATTAATGGTTGATACTTTTAATAAAATTAAACCTGAGCGTCCAGTATGGCGGCGCAATTGGTCACTACATGAAACCGAAGAGTTACATGAGCCGACCTATACTCCACATCAAGTTGAGTTTTCTGATTACTGGTGGCGCACTGAGCGGCAAACATTAACAAAATCTAAGTCCAATCAGTTTCTACTGTTCACAATTCGAAATCGCAGCGAACCTTTCAATTGGATTAAAGAGGATCCACAAGCTACTAGTGAGTTTGTGAAAACATTAGAATCACTTGACCCACAGATGCTTGAATATAAGCGACTTGCGCAGGCCAGCAGGGGCCTAATTGAATTCTTAAAAAACTAATCTAGTTAGGATTTTTAGATTTCTACTCTCATCTACTATGATGACTTTGCTGCCAACAATGATGTGAGCAGATAATATTTTAAATAATGATATAAAGAGGACAATTATGAATAAGGATATGCTAGAAAAAATTAAGTCTGGTAAAGGCTTTATCGCAGCTCTTGATCAAAGCGGTGGCAGCACGCCAAAAGCACTTAAACTTTATGGCATAGAAGAATCTGAGTACTCAGGTGAGAGTGCAATGTTTGATCTTATTCATAAGATGCGCTCCCGATTGATTAAATCTTCAGTCTTTAATGGTGATCGAATTGTTGGCGCAATCTTGTTTGAAATGACTATGGAGCGCGAAATAGATGGAATCACTAGCGCTGAATATTTGTGGAGTAAGAAAAATATTGTTCCTTTTCTAAAGGTCGATAATGGCCTAGCTACTGAAGCGGATGATGTTCAGCTTATGAAACCAATCCCAGAGCTTGCAAGCCGCATTAATGCCGCTGTTAAACATGGTGTGTTTGGTACCAAAATGAGGTCAGTAATTAACTTAGCAAATCCGACTGGAATTGAAGCGATTGTCGCTCAGCAATTTGAAATTGGTAAGCAGATTATTGCAGGTGGCCTAGTACCAATTATCGAACCTGAAGTTAATATTAAGAGTGCTCAAAAAGCTCAGGCAGAGGATCTTTTAAAGGCATCTCTACTTAAACACCTAAATTTGCTAAGTGATGACCAGAATGTGATGTTAAAACTTTCAATCCCAACTCAAGCTAACTTGTACCAGGAGTTAACCAAGCATCCAAGAGTAATTAAAATCGTTGCGCTATCTGGTGGGTATTCAAGAGATGAGGCGAATAAACTTTTAGCTCAAAACACAGGTGTAATCGCATCCTTCTCAAGAGCGCTAACTGAAGGTTTATCAGATAAGCAGAGTGATTCTGATTTTGATGCAACTTTAAATACAACAATTCAGAGTATTTACGAAGCATCTATCAAATAGATTGTTAGGGTATTGCAGTGGATCTAAATCTCGCTGATAAAGATGCTGCCTGGGTCTCCCAGTTTCTAGCATCTCGTCGAACTACTCGAGATTTCCTACCCACTCCTGTTGCTCCAGAAATAATTAATCAGATACTAAAAGATTCCTTAACTGCTCCTAGTTGGTCTAACACAAGACCATTTAAGGTTGCAGTCGCTACCGGTGAAGTTAGAGATCGAATAAGTAACGAATTTTTAGCAAGATGGCATGTTCTTTCAAAGATTATGCGCAAAGGTTTTAAAAATAAATTAAGGCTAATTTTTTCTCGCTACGGTCTGCCTACAAGTAATCGCTCAATAGTTAAACCTTATGTTGCTGAGTTAAAACCAAGAGCAGAACGGGTTGGCCGCGAGCTATACACATTGTTCGGAGTTGCCAGGGGTGACCGTGATGCTCGAGATAAGCAATGGGGTAAGAATTATGAATTCTTTGGCGCCCCCGTTGAATTATTTGTTTATATTCACAAAAGTCTGCATATTTACGCAGCCTCAGATGCTGGCCTTATGATGGAAAATCTAATGCTCTCAGCTCATGCACATGGACTTGGAACATGTGCTCAAGGTGCCGTAAATATTTGGGATGATGTTGTTAGAGATGAGTTTGAAGTTTCAAAGGATTATCGCTTAATTTGTGGAATTGCCATCGGATATCCAAGTGATTCACCAGTTAATTCCTTTCAAGCAAATCGTATTGATGTAGATGAATTACTTTTAAAGGCTAAAAAGAAATCAAAAAAATAGCTGTTAAAAGTTTGTAAAACTTTTGGTTAATACATCTATTACCCGGCCAGGCTTTATTAGTTGCTCTACCTGTGAATATCCCCTCTTTTGATAAAAAGGCTTCTCCCCTTCAGTCCATAAATAGATCTGATCAATTCCAAAAGATTTTGCTTTTTGCTCAATTAGTTCAAGAACTAAGGTGCCTACTCCAGATCCCCTTAAATCTTCCCTGACAACAAATGCTGCTACCCAAGGTTTGTACTTACGAAGCTCTTCGAAATCATCAAAGTCACAAATTGCTATTGATGCAACAACCTCATCCACTCCTTGGTTGTTAACAATGGCCAAGAAAAGTAATTCTTGATCAAAGCCATTTAAATCCCACTTATCGTAATTTGAGGTTAAAGTTTTATTATAAAAATCTTTCCAGTCTTGAGCTGAAAACTCCTCTTTACCTTGACCCCACAACTTAAGACTCCATTCAAGTGGTGCACTTGCAAGGTGTGAGACTTCAGAAACTGGCTTAAGTCTTATTTCACTTTCCAATTAAATCGCCACACATTTGCTCAAACATCACTGTATGTGAATCCACATCTTCATAAGTAGTGTCAGGTGAAATCAGTGCCATATTATGAAATGGCGTAATTAAAAAACCTTCATTTAACATACGTAAATGTATGTACTGTTCTAGTTCAAAATCACCAGCATCAGCAGCCTCACGCCCATCTATTGGTGCTTTTTCACTAAACATATATTCAGCCCGCGCTCCTAGGCGGTTTACTGTCCAAGGTAGCTCATATTTATTAATAACTTTTTCAACCCCATCAGCCCAACGATTACCTAGTTTTATCATTTGATCAAAATTTTCTTTCGTTAAAACTTTAGTCAAAGTTGCCTTCATTGCAGCTAATGAAAGTACGTTTGCAGCAAGAGTGCCGCCAATACCACCAGTATCAATTACCTCAAGATCTACTAGCTTTTTAATTGAATCTGCAATACTTGAAGTCATTCCAAAAGCACCAGTTGGGAATCCGCCCCCGATTGCTTTTCCAATCGTTAAAAAATCAGGTGAAAGTGATAATTGCGCAGTCATACCACCGGGCCCTACTGAAATAGTATGAGTTTCATCAATTATTAGTAAGGCGCCAAACTCTTTTGCTAATTTCTCTACCCCAGCTAAGTATTTATCCTTTGGTAAGACAATTCCAACATTTGTCATAGCCGGCTCCATCAATATGGCTGCCACATCATTATTTGCTAAGGCCTTTTTCATTGCAGGCAGATTATTAAATGCCACAACACGGGTGGTGACGTCTAAATCAACAGGTGCGCCAATATTGCCCTCTCTAGCAACTGTCTTTCCTTTTGAATCTAATGTGGCAAAGCTTTCATCAACACTTCCGTGGTAGCAACGATCAATCACAATAACTTTAGCTTTTCCAGTTATTAACCTGGCATATCTAATTGCATGGCGATTAGCGTCTGTTGCTGACACAGTAAATTGCCAAAACGGTAAATTAAATCTCTTTGCCAACTCCTCAGAGACTATGGAGGCATCTTTACTTGGCAACATAGTCGACATCCCACGACCAACCTGCTCTCTAATTGCAGTAGCAATTGCATCTGGTGAATGACCGGTCATAGATCCGGTATCTCCTAAACAAAAATCAACATAGGTATTGCCATCTACATCAACAAAACTAGATCCCTTAGCCTCTTCAACAAATACTGGATACGCCCCTGGCCACTTAGACATCCAAGACATTGGTACACCAGCTGGCATTGATTGCCTTGCTTTAGCAAAGAATTCACCACTTTTTGGATGCAGCAATAGAAATCTTTCATCTTCTATCTTGCGCAATTTTGCTAAATGATCTCGATCAACTAATGCCACTTTATCTCCTTAAAAACTCGATCTAATCTGCCAAAGATCTGGAAAAACTGGTTTAGATAATGTGCCACTTAAGTAGCCAACTCCGCTTGATCCACCAGTTCCAATTTTTTGGCCAATTGTTCGCTCAACCATTTTCACATGACGATATCGCCACTCTTGTAATCCCTCATCGATATCAACTAATCGCTCACAAACAATAGATGTCTCTGGATCATTTCGATGTAGTTTAAGTAAAACATCCTGGACTGCTTTGTTTTCAGTATAGGCCTGGGATTTATCTCGCTTTAATACCTCATCTGGCATTTGATGCCCGCGTTTTGTTAAAAAGATCAGTGCTGAGTCCCATAGTGAATTACTTTTAGTTAATTCAGCTATCTCTTCCTGCACATTTGGCGGCAAATGTGATGCCATTTTACTGTCCCGCCTGCCTAATAAAGCCTCTACTTTTCTAAATTGTGCAGATTGAAAACCACTTGATGAGGATAAGTATGAGCGGAATGCATTAAATTGCAATGGAGTCATCGTCTCTAAAATATCTATTTGGGCAACACAAACTTTCAAAATAGTTCTGATCCGCCCAAGCAAAGATAATGAGTAGTACGTATCACCAGACTCTAAGGCTTTTTGTGCCTGTTTAAACTCATGAATTAATTGTTTAAACCATAATTCATATGTTTGATGGATAATAATAAACAGCATCTCATCATGCTCTGGTCCATCTGATATTGGTTTTTGTAATTTAAGTAATTCATCTATACCAAGATATGAGTTATAGGTTAGGGCAGAATCAAAGTTCTCACTCATGTTACTCGAGAACCACTCGCTGCTACCTCTTTGTATTTACCACTTTCCACTAGATCTTTCATTCGTAAAAATCCATCCCAAACTTCAGTATAAGAAGTTGTAAGAGGTGAGATTGCAACCCTAATTGAGTTTGGTGTTCGGTAATCTGGAATTACATTTGCTATCTCTCTAAGTGCCACACAAATCTTGGCTGCATCAGGGTGAACTAATGAGATATGCCCACCTCTTTGTTTTGCATCTCTTGGTGTATTTAAAACAAAACCTAATGGTTTAAGCCAAGCATCAAATAATGAAATCATTAAATCAGTCCCTATGCCAGCTTTTTCTGCAATACTTTTAATTCCAGCCTCTTTAATCATTTCAAATGCACTCTGCACGCAACGTATTCCCATAAGGGATGGACTAGCTATTTGGAAGCCACGAATACTTTCGGTGCGTTTAAACTCTGAACCCATTTCAAACTGATCCTCTTGCGCAAACCAACCTTGAATAGGTACCTGTAATTGATTTTGAATACGTTTTGAAACATAAAGCCATGCGGGAGAACCAGGACCAGAGTTTCCGTACTTGTATGTACATCCAACGCATAGGTCAACACCATTTGCATCTAAATCTAATTCAATTGCGCCAACTGCATGGCTAGCATCCCAAACTACTAATCCGCCAATTTTTCTCACCTGATCTGTAATTGCTTTAATATCACTTCTTGCTCCAGATCGGTATTGAATAACTTCAAGTGTTACCAGTGCAACATCCTCATTTAAATAAGGAGCTAGCACATCAGTTGTAATTCGCTCATGCTCTGCAATTTTTGGATTTTCATTATCAATAATTACTAACTTCAGATCAAACTGGGTTGCGATTCCTTCTAGAATATATCGATCGGTAGGAAAATTTGCCTTATCTGTAATAATTGTTTTTCGATCCGGACGTGCCTTAATTGCTGCTAGACAAAGTTGATAAAAATTAACCGATGTTGTGTCACAAACTAGGATCTGCCCAGCAGCTGCGCCTAATGCTGCAACGCCTAGTAAATCACCGGTTGGTTGGGCTTCATCTACCCAATGACTCCACCCAGTAACTATTTCAGGTCCCCACTCTTTTGTTAGAAAATTTGAAATACTTTCAATGGTTTTTTTAGGCAATCTACCTAGTGAATTACCATCTAAATAACATAAATCTGGATCAGTAATTACAAATTGGGATTTATATTTTGCAAGCGGGTCTTTTGCATCTAGTGAGAGCGCATAATCTCGATCAGTTGCTTTCATTATCACTGCCCCGCTCTTGCTCTAGTCATTACTACATAAGAGTATTCCAGAGGTAATAGAAATGAAAGCCCGTCTATACATAACCTCAAATTAAGCGGTTTTAACAATTTTGAGTATGATAATTTAATGCAAGATGCACTTACAATTTCAGCACTCACCTTTGGTACTCAAGCTTTTGTAACATTATTTGTTATTTTAGATCCACCGGGAGCTGCTCCAATTTTTCTAAGTTTGGCTTCTGGAAAATCAATCAAAGTTCAACGCAGATTGGCATGGCAGGCAGCTACCGTCTCACTTTTTGTAATTGTTACCTTTGCATTATTTGGTAACGCACTTTTAGGTTATTTAAATATCTCACTACCTGCCCTACAGGGAGCAGGTGGCATACTGCTTTTAATTACTGGACTTGGCCTACTTACTGGCTCAATTACCGACAGTGACTCTGCTGCTTCTCAAAACATTGCACTCGTTCCACTTGGTACACCACTACTTGCAGGCCCTGGCGCAATTGTGACCACAATGTTGTATGTACAAAAGGCAGATGGAAATGAGCAGTTAGGGGCGCTAGCAATTGCAATTGTGGCAGTTCACTTAATTATTGGCATTACCTTTATGTTCTCAACCAAAATCCTTTCCGTAATTAAGGATTCTGGCGTCACACTTCTTGCACGTATTGCTGGCTTACTTCTATCAGCAATTGCAGTAGAGATGATAGTTAGCGCTATCAAGGCTTTCTTTAATATTGGCTAAATAAGCCAAACTGTCACCTCTTACAACTATCTTCAACCTATGCTTTCACCTATGGCTTTAGGTACTACCTCCCTATCTCAGGCAACATTTGTAGTTGTAGATTTAGAGACTACTGGTGCGTCCCCTAAAAAAGGTGCGGCTATTACTGAGATTGGCGCAGTTAAAGTTAGAAGTGGTGAGTATCTTGGAAACTTTGAATCATTTGTAAATCCACTCTCACCAATTCCAGATTACATAACGCAGATGACTGGTATTACTGATTTAATGTTGGCAAAGGCACCTGTAATTGATGAGATTTTGCCAGCATTTCTTGAATTTGCTGGTAAACATAATGAGGTGATAATTGTTGCTCATAATGCACCATTTGATTTAAGTTTTCTTAAAAGCGCTGCTAAGGAATTAGATATTACGTGGCCAAAATATAAAACACTAGATACGGTAACTATTGCCCGACAGGTGCTAACTAAGGAGGAAGTACCAAACTGTAAACTTCAAACACTTGCTCAGTACTTTGGCACTACGACGCAACCTAACCATCGGGCATTAGATGATGCAAAAGCAACTACTGAAATTCTCCATGGATTACTTGAACGTTTAGGATCTTTTGATGTTAATACCGTGGATGCTTTAATGGAGTTTGCAAAAACTGCTGCGCATATCCAGCGACAAAATTATTGGGGATTAAGCTCTATCTAGCTGAGACGATCTCATTTGTAAGTTCGCCCCACTTCTTCACTACCGATAATGCAGCCCCTGAATCGATTGCCTTATTGGCTAATACAAAACCATTTGCAATCTGGGTTTGTAGTGGCAAATTAAAATCAGCCTTAAAAGCAGCAATTGCAAAGGCAGCATTTAGAGTGACTGCATCTCGCATTGGTCCCTTAAGTCCTGAAAAGATTTTCATAGTCATATCAGCATTGTATTTTGCATCTCCCCCTACTAAATCAGAGACTGAGCTTGAGGTTATTCCTAAATCTGCTGGATTAAATTCAGACTGAGTTAACTTGCCATCATTTATTTGAATAACTTGGGTGGTAGTAGATAGTGAAACCTCATCTAAACCATCATCGCCACGAAAAACAAAACCCTCTTTACCTTGTTCAAGTAATACCTGCGACATTAATGGCAGTAATTCCGCTCTTGCTACCCCAATAGCGCAGGCGATTGCCTTGGCTGGATTTGCTAACGGTCCTAAAATATTAAAAATCGTTGGTGTGCCAAGTTCTTTGCGCGCAGCTGCGGCATGCTTCATTGATGAATGAAATATGGGCGCAAAACAAAAGCCAATTCCGATCTTGTGAACAGTTTGCTCAACCTCACTGCCAGTTAAATCAATCTTTATACCCAATGCCTCTAATAGATCAGCAGCCCCAGATTTAGAGCTAGCTGCGCGATTGCCATGCTTAACTACTCGAGCACCAGCTGCATTTGTAATTATTGCGGCAGTAGTAGAAATATTTATTGTATTAGCGCCATCTCCACCAGTTCCAACCGTGTCAACTGCCCGCTCGGTAATATTTATTGGGGCGCAATAGGAATACATTTGTGAGACAAGGGCTTGGACCTCTTTAGCACTCTCACCTTTTGTTTTAAGACCAAGTAAAAATTGCTTTATCTGATCATTACTAGCTTTTCCTTCTAAAATTTGCCCCATTGCCCAAGTAATCTGATCTGAAGATAAATCCTCTGACGCAGATAGTGAGTTAAAAATTAAATCCCAAGCCATTTATTAATACTTACTAATTTGCGAGCGCAGAGTCAGACTTAAGTAGCGCAGCACACTTTGCCGCAATATTAAATGGATCAATTGGATGAGTCACAGTGGCCTCAGCTTTTGACCAAGCTGCTAACCAATTATCTTGTTCACGGCCGGTAATTAATAAAACTGGTGGACAATTAAATACCTCATCTTTTAATTGCCGCGCAACTCCCATGCCACCTTCTGGAACTGCCTCAGCATCTAATACAAAAAGATCAACCTGTTTTTTATTATCAACGTAAAGACGCAGAGCAGGGGCTGTGGCAAACTCTTTAATCTCATGCTCTGGCAAACTTTGATCTAGGCGTTTACCTAATGCTGCGATAACTGATGCTCGAACGGTTGAATCATCGGAATAAAGGGCTATTACTAACTTTTCCATGGCTTAATCCTACCTACCCAGTTAGATCAGTAATTTTGCTGTGATTTAAGGCCTGGGTGATCAGTTTCACCAAATCATAGGGCTGCTAGCACTGCTAAAAATGAGGCATTGCCTATCTATTTCGGGAATAATCACCCCCGTGACTACATATGCCCAGGCTCCAGTTAAGACTAACCGTCCTAACCTTGTAGCAGTTGGCACCATTGTTTGGTTGGCATCTGAATTAATGTTTTTTGCCGCTCTCTTTGCAATGTATTTCACAACTAGAGCAGTTCAAGGGCCGAAGGTATGGGCTGAATCTGCTGGGATGTTAAATATTCCATTTTCAGCAACTAATACCACCGTCTTAGTGCTCTCCTCTGTTACATGTCAGTACGGAGTATTTGCAGCCGAGCGCTTTCAAGCACGCAGATCCGGCAGCTTATGGCAGTTTAGTAAATGGGGAATGCGCGAATGGTTTGCCTTAACTTTTTTGATGGGTGCATTTTTTATTGCCGGTCAAGTGTATGAATATGCTGAATTAGTTCACGAAGGATTAACACTATCTTCTAGCCCGTATGGCTCAGTTTTTTATATGACTACCGGTTTTCACGGCCTGCATGTGACCGGTGGCTTAATTGCATTCTTAATAGTTCTAATAAGAGTATTTAGGGCGCAAAAATTTGGTCATAACCAAGCAACCACAGCGATTGTGGTCTCCTACTACTGGCACTTTGTAGATATTGTGTGGATCGCACTCTTCTCTGCCATCTACCTAATCAAATAACGATCATGAAATTTATCTCTAAATACCGTCGCCGCAAAGGCGCACTTCCAATTTTAATTATGTTAGCACTCACCGGTTTAGGTTTAACCTTTTCAGCAGCCACTGCTGCGCCAGCTAAAAACTCAATGAGCGCTTCTGCTAAATCCACAGTTATTGAAGAAGGTAAAGAGATATTTTTAAAGGGATGTTCGTCTTGTCATGGTTTAAATCTTGAAGGTGGCGCAGTTGCTCCTGCTTTAATTGGAGTTGGCGCTGCCTCAGTTGATTTTCAAGTTGGCACCGGGCGCATGCCGATGCAGGATATGAGTCAACAAGCTGCGCGTAAGACACCTGTTTATAATGAAGAACAAGTTGCAGCCCTTGCTGCATATGTTGCATCCCTTGCTCCAGGTCCTCGTGCTTATACAAATGAGGAAATAACTTGGGAGCGAGATGGCAATACTGCTGAAGGTGGAGAGTTATTTAGAAATAACTGCGCGATGTGCCATAACTTTGCTGGCCAAGGTGGCGCTCTTTCACAGGGAAAATATGCTCCTACGGTAATGGGAGTTGAACCAAAACATATTTATGAAGTAATGATTACTGGTCCGCAATCAATGCCAGTTTTTTCTGACACAATTATTACACCAGAGGAAAAACTTTCAGTTATTAAATGGATTAAAGCAGCAGAGAATGAGCCAAACTTAGGTGGGGCCGCCCTTGGTCGAGTCGGACCAGTAACTGAAGGTTTATTAGTTTGGACATTTGGCCTTGGACTTTTAATTGGTATTGCTGTTTGGCTAACTGCAAAGGCAAGGTAGGAAATGTCTAAAGAATTAGAGCCGCTAGCAGATCCAGGTTTACCCGAGCACGTCCACCGCAAAGCAGATATTGATCCAATCGCTGCCAAGCGTGCAGAGCGACAAGTTGCAGTCTTATTCGCACTCTCTGGTGCAGGGACTTTGTTATTTATCTATTCATTCTTCTTCATTAAAGATGACGTCTTTATTTTCTTACCAATTATGGGAAATACAAATGCCCATCAATTAGGTATCGGCATGGGCATGGCGCTCAGCCTTTTATTTATTGGCTTCGGCGCAGTTCACTGGGCAAAAACTTTAATGCCAGATCAAGAGGTAATTGCTTATCGTCACGAATTAAAATCAGTACCGGAAGATCGCAGCGAATTTGTTAAGACTGCTAAAGAAGGTGCTGAACAAGCAGGACTAGGACGTCGCCCACTTATTAAAAGAAGTTTGGCAGCAGCAGTTGGTCTTGCTGGTTTGCCAGCTGTAATTTTACTTCGAGACCTTGGACCACTTCCTGGTAACTCATTAAATGAAACAAATTGGAAGACTGGTACAAAATTAGTTACTGATCCAGGTGATCGCCCAATTAAAGCCAGTGATCTTGAAGTTGGCGGTGTTGCTCAAGTTATGCCAGCACTTCTAGCCGGTCAAAAGCGAACTCTTGAAGATATTGCCAAGGATGCAGTTTTATTAATTAGATTGCGTCCATCTGAGTTCCAATTAGATGCTGAGCGTTTATCTTGGACTCATGAGGGAATTATTGCCTTTTCAAAGATTTGCTCACATATGGGATGCGCCGTTGCTTTATATGAACAAACTACAAAACATTTACTTTGCCCATGTCATCAATCAACCTTTGATGTGACCCGAGCCGCAAAGGTTATCTTTGGTCCTTCGGCTCGACCTCTGCCACAATTGGCTATCACTGTTGATGCTGATGGATATTTAATTGCTAAACAACCATTTACAGAGGCAGTTGGCCCTAGCTTTTGGGAGAGAAAATCATGACCGCACGTGAGAGAGTTGCAGGAACTGTCGCTAATTATGTAGATGAGCGAACTGGCGCTGCTGCTTGGATGAAGAAAAATCTACAAAAGGTTTTTCCTGATCACTGGTCATTTATGTTAGGTGAGATAGCACTTTATTCATTTGTAATTTTATTACTCTCTGGAACCTTTTTAACATTTTGGTTTGATCCTTCAATGCGTCATGTTGTATATGAGGGTAGTTATCAACCATTAAAAGATGTTGAGATGAGCGCTGCTTACGCCTCTGCTCTTCATATCTCCTTTGATGTTAGAGGCGGGCTATTAATGCGCCAAATACATCACTGGGCAGCTCTGATTTTTGCGGCTGCAATCGTGGTCCACCTGCTTAGAGTTTTCTTTACAGGTGCCTTCCGTAAGCCTCGTGAATTTAACTGGATTTTAGGTATTGCATTACTTACTCTTGCAATTGTTGAAGGCTTCCTTGGCTACTCACTTCCTGATGATCTTTTATCTGGAACTGGAGTAAGAATTGCCCATGCAATTATTCAATCCATTCCAGTAGTTGGTACATATTTATCTTTCTTCGCATTTGGCGGGGCGTTCCCAGGTGAAGTATTTATTCCACGAATTTACATTGTGCATGTGCTGCTACTTCCTGGCATTTTCTTAGCTTTAATTACAGTGCACTTAATGTTGGTTTGGTACCAGAAGCACACTCAGTATCCAGGACCAGGACGAACTGAGAAAAATGTTGTTGGTTATCCATTAATGCCGGTATATATGGCAAAAGCTGGTGGTTTCTTCTTTATCGTATTTGGTGTTACGGCATTCTTAGGAGCGGTTGCATCTATTAACCCAATCTGGCTCTATGGTCCCTACACACCAGGGCAGATCTCTGCCGGCTCGCAACCTGATTGGTATATGGGTTGGCTAGATGGTTTAGTTCGAATGGCGCCACCTATTGAAACTTATATTTTTGGATACACAATCTCTTGGAATATTTTAATTCCAGGTTTAATAGTTCCAGGAATTATCTTTACCGGTATGGCGCTCTACCCATTTATTGAAAGCTGGCTAAGTGGTGATAAGCGTGAGCACCATTTACTTGATCGCCCAAGAAATGTGCCAAATAGAACCGCACTTGGCGTTATGTCTCTAACATTTATGGTTATTGCAATGATCAATGGTGGAAATGACATTATTGCCACCCATTTTGACTTAAGTATTAACCAAATTATGTGGTTCTCTCGGATTGGAATTATTGTCCTGCCACCGCTTGCCTTTGTGATTACCAAGCGTATTTGTTTATCACTACAGCGAGCAGATCGTGAACTAGTGCTGCATGGTAAGGAAACTGGACGATTAGTAATGCTTCCACATGGTGAGTTTGTAGAAATTCACGAGGAATTATCTGCTGAAAAGAAATTCACCCTTACCCAACATGAGCAGCCAAAGGCGATTGCACTTGTTAAAGAAGATGCGGGTGGTGTGCTAAATCCAAAGGGAATAAGAGCAAGACTACAAGCAAGATTTAGCGCAGCTAATGCTGAGAATATTGCAAAACCAACTGCTACTGAGGTTAAAGAGCTTGAGGGCGGGCACCACTAAGTTTTCTTAGTATGTATTACTAATACAGTTGCTGTGATGTTTGCTATTTCTATTAAATAAACCATAATGATGGTGTGAACTCCTCACTGTGGCAAGGTAAGCAAAATATCACTTATCGCAAATCAATTAGTAAGAATGATTCATTTGATGTAGTAATCATTGGGGCTGGCTTTAGTGGGCTTTGGAGCGCATTTCATTTAAAACAATTTCAACCTAATCTTAAAATCGCAGTTTTGGAAAAGGAGTATGTTGGATTTGGAGCAAGCGGCCGAAATGGTGGATGGGCATCTGCTGAATATCCAACTTCAAGTAATAGATTAATCAAAGAGAATGGTCTAGAAAGCTACAAGAATCTGCGCACTGCTATAACTAAATCCATTGATGAGATTGGTGAAATCGCTAAATCAAATAATTGGCAGATTGATTATGCCAAAGGTGGGGCTTTAGTATTTGCAAGAGGTAACGCTCAACTAAGCAGAATCTCAAAGGAAATTGATGAGGAGCATCAATTATTAAATAAATCCCAAACTACCGATCTATTAAATATCCCCTCCGCTCTTGGCTCAGTCTTTACCCCACACTGCGCCGCACTAAATCCTTTTAAATTAGTCAGAGCTCTTGCTGATCACCTAGAAAAACTCGGTGTAATGATCTATGAACAATCTAGTGTGAGTGAGATAAGAGATAAACAGGTTGAAGTAAATGGCTTTAATGTTAACTGCACATTTTCAATTAGAGCAACTGAGGCCTTTACGCCTAGAAAATGGATGGGAAATAGACAAATACCAATTTATTCCCTAATGGTTGCAACTGAGCAATTATCTAGTGAGGTGATAAAAGAAATACGAAATACCCAACGCGCTACTTTTCAAGAGGCTTGCCATTTAATTACCTACGCTCAAATTACAAGTGATAACAGATTAGCGCTCGGCGGGCGAGGTGTTCGCTATAAATTATTCTCCCGACTTTCAGAACGAAGTGAGATAGATAATCGAATGCACTCGGCGTTAGAAAGGCGCGCTAGATCTTGGTTTCCACAAATTGCTAATGCAAAGTTTGAGTATCGCTGGGGTGGCGCTGTAGCTCTGACGAGAAGGTGGCAGGCATATTTAAATTTTGATCAGGCCACTGGCCGTGCTGAAATTGGTGGCTATGTTGGTGATGGAGTGACACTTTCTTACTTAGTGGCAAAAACTTTGGCAGAAAAAATGAGTAATATAAAAACTGCAAACCTGCCATTTATTGATCAAGGAATTGGTAGATGGGAGCCAGAGCCAATTCGATACCTTGCAGTTAATGCTGGGTTTAAGGCTACTGTGCTTGCCGATTATGAAGAAAAAATTACTAAGCGGCCAAGTTTACTTGCTGCAATTATTGATCCTCTAATTAATCGTTAATCGATTAGCTTTCGCAAATACCTTTTAACTTAACTAGAGTTTTCGCCATAGCTTTTGGAACCCACTTTTCTGAATCATCTACCCACCATCTTGATAAAGCATTTCTGCCATCCCAAGTTTCAATAACTAATGTGGTACTTGGATCAATTTCTTGTAATTCATATCGCCAAACATTACGAAGCAGATGTTGCCAAGCAATTTGATTACTATCTTTAAACTCAACTACCTGATTTGTTATCACATAAGGAATGCCAAGTTTCATTTTCATTCCAAATTTTGCCCCTAAATAAAGCTGTTCTGGTCCTTTGAACCTGCCTTTAACCATCCCTGAGCCATCCATTAAAGGATGATTACTTGGCCTGGATATGAAATCAAATATCTTTTTAGCGGGAGCATTTATTTTAATTTGTGCTTTAAACAATAAAGGTGTTGAGGTATCAAGTATCTCAGCTCGCTCTGCCATAACTAGTGCACAGAGTTAGAAGGGCGTTCATACTGCAGAACAAGACCAATTATTGAAATTATCATCGCCCCCACGGCAATTAACACCAGCCACCAGCCAATTATTAATCCAGTACCAACTGCGCAAATTGATAATGCTAGCGGCAGTGGCCACCATGAATGAGGTGAAAAGAAACCAAGTTCACCAGCAGAATCTGCAATCTCACCTTGCACATTATCTTCAGGTAATAAATTTCCTAATCTTCGGTTAGTAAACCAAAGGTAAAACCCTACGATTATTGATAGCCCAGCACTTAATGAAATAGCGGTGATACCGACAGCTTCTCCACCAACTTGCCAATAAATAACTGCAAGAATTGCGTAAAAAATTGCAAGACCAACAAATAGCATCCAACCAGTTTTCATTAGTGATCTGCCTTTGCTGCCATATGTGGGTAGTGAAGATCAAATGCTGGTCGCTCACTTCTAATTCTTGGCATTGATTTAAAGTTGTGCCTTGGCGGTGGACATGAGGTTGCCCATTCAAGAGAGGAGCCATAACCCCAAGGATCATCAGTTGTGACTGAAGGTGTTGAGCGAGTAATCCAAATATTAATTGCAAATGGAATCATTGAAAGTGCAAGCAGGCCAGAACCAACAGTTGAAACCATATTCATAAATGTGAAGCCATCACTCGCTAGGTAATCAGCATAACGACGTGGGAAACCTTTAATTCCTAGCCAGTGCTGAATTAAAAATGTTATGTGGAAGCCAAAAAATAAGGTCCAGAAGTGAATTTTACCTAGAGTCTCATTTAGCATCTTGCCAGTCATCTTTGGCCACCAGAAGTAGAAACCGGCAAACATAGCAAAGACCACAGTTCCAAATAACACATAATGAAAGTGAGCAACTACAAAGTAGGAAGCAGAGACTGCGAAATCAAGAGGTGGTGAAGCCAAGATAATTCCAGTAATTCCGCCAAATAAAAATGTTACTAAGAAACCTAGAACAAAAAGCATTGGGGTTTCAAAGGTAACTGATCCTCGCCACATCGTGCCGATCCAGTTAAAGAACTTAACACCGGTAGGAACACCAATTAAAAATGTCATAAACGAGAAGAACGGCAAGAGCACTTGCCCACTTGCATACATATGGTGTGCCCAAACTGCGACAGATAAGGCAGCAATTGCAATAGTTGCTGCGATTAAGCCTTTATATCCAAAGATTGGTTTGCGAGAAAAGACTGGCAAGATTTCAGTTGCAATTCCAAAGAATGGCAGCGCCAAGATATAAACCTCAGGATGGCCGAAAAACCAAAACAAATGTTGCCAGAGCATAGCTCCGCCATTTGCTGGATCAAAGATATGAGAACCAAATAATCGATCAGATTCAAGTGCTAAAAACGCTGCTGCAAGTGGTGGGAATGCAATTAAAACCAAAATTGAAGTTAGCAATACGTTCCAACTAAATATTGACATTCTAAACATAGTCATACCAGGTGCTCGCATAGTTAAAATTGTGGTTACAAAGTTAACTCCGCCAAGGATTGTGCCAAGTCCACCAATTGCAAGACCGACTAGCCATAGATCTGCGCCAATACCTGGTGAGTACTCAACTCTGGAAAGTGGGGCGTAGGCAGTCCAACCAAAGGAGGCAGCACCTCCTGGTGTAATAAATCCGATAAATGCCATTGTTCCGCCAAATAAATACAACCAATAAGAGAGCATATTTAATCTTGGAAATGCCACATCTGCTGCGCCAATTTGTAGAGGCATAATCACATTAGCAAAACCAACAAATAATGGTGTTGCAAACATTAATAACATAATAGTTCCATGCATTGTAAAGATTTGGTTGTACTGCTCATTACTTAAAAATTGCATTCCCGGACGAGCTAGTTCACCTCGGAGTAATAATGCAAGTAATCCAGCAATTAAAAACCAAGCAAATGAAGTAATTAAATATAAATAGCCGATTGTCTTGTGATCAGTTGAAGTAAGCCACTTAACAAGTAGTCTTCCTTTTGAAGTTGGCGCTGGTGCTGAAGCAGATGATGAGATAACTGGGCGCTGGGCGTAGGTGGTCATGAAATCACTGCTTTCTCTTCGGCTACCAAGGATTGAATATAACTCTCATACTCTGCTGGGGTTACTACTTTAACGTTAAATAACATCTGTGAGTGATTTCTTCCGCACAAAATATTACACCTACCCGGGAAGGTTCCTAATTTGGTTGCTGAGAATTCAAGTTGATTTGTTACACCAGGTAAATTTTGCATTTGAATCATAAAAGCTGGTATCCAAAAGCCGTGAACTACATCATTTGCAGTTAATGTGAATCTCACATTTTCACCCAATGGTAAGTACAGCGTTGGTGGCTGCGCCGGAGTTCCAGTAACAGTTGCGCTCTTATAATCACCGGCATCTTTGTACTTAAACTGCCATGACCACTGGAAACCAACTACATCAATAAAGTGTGAGACCTGATTATCTGGTGAGATCTTTAGAATTCGAGATTCACGCTGAGCGGTGAAATAGAAAAGTACTGCCACGATAATAAAAGGTATGACGGTATAAGCAATCTCTACCGGAATGTTGTACTGGGTTTGCTTTGGAAAGTTTTCATCTTTTTTACGATGAAAGAAAACTGGCCATAAAATTAAAATTAATGTGAATACTCCAACCACTGCAGCTGCTATCCAAGCCCCTTGCCAGAGTGAGAGTGATTGATCATTTACGCTAGATACTCCCTCTTCAAACCCAAGGCCAGATACTTCACCTGAGCAGCTAGTAAGTAAGAAGGTGGCGGCCGGCAAAGTTGAGATGAATTTAAAGTGAGCCTGGCGCATGGCTTAAGGATAACCTTCTGCCATTGAGTTGCTTTACATTCTTGGTTAGGGGTATCAGGTGGTTCGCATCACAGGCGATTTCCAACAGGAAAGAGTGCTGCACCCTGCCGCCATTTCGCTACTTCCGCAGTTTTTTACTACCGGGTGGGCGGACCCAGCTAAATTAAATAATAGCTCGCGTCAGGTGAACATTCTATTAGAGCAGGTGCGCCAAAGTTTTGCTAAGGCATTAAATGTTAGAAGCGATGAGATTGAATTTTTAGGTGAACCTGACCTTGGCTTTCAGCTAGGTATAGCAGGCCTCTTAAATGCTGAGAGTAAATTATTTTATTCAAGTATTGATCGTCAAAAAGTTTTCGCAATAACAGCAAATGAAAAAAATAATGGCCGAACTGTTACTGAACTACCAGTTAATGGTGATGGCGTAATTAAAGAAGGTGAAATCGGGTCTAGTGATCTTTTAATCTGGCAGGTTGCAAACGGGGAAACTGGAAATATCCAAAGGGCACCAAATAGTCCGGCAATGATCTTTGCTGATTGCACAAGTAGTGGAGTTGATTTACTGCCTAATTTCAATTATCAAACTGCTTTATTTGATAGCCGCTCATGGGCGGGACCAGCCGGAGTTGGCATATTAGTTATTAAATCATCAGCTACTTGGCGCAATCCCCTACCCCATAATGATTTAAATCGAACTCCTAATACATACTCACTACCCCTACTACTAGCTAGCGCGGTAGCACTTGAGAATTACCTATCTCAGACTGATATTAGATCTAAATTAAAAAATGAAATAATTAGTTTTATTAAAGAGCAGATCACCGATGTTGATATTGCATCTAGTAGTAGTGGACTTGGAAAGTTTCTTTCTCTTTCAATTAAAGGTGTTGAGGCAGATCGCTTATTACTTGATTTAGAAGATCAAGGCTTTGCAGTTGAATCAGGCTCAGCCTGTAAATCAGCTGATATGAAACCATCTCATGTATTAGCTGCAATGGGTAAACCAATTACTGGAAATATTAGATTAACGATTCATAAAGAGATTACATCTGAGATTGTTAAGGATTTCTGCCAAGCACTTAAAACTAGCGTTTCAAAACTACGTTCTAATTAACCCGCTAATTTCACATTAAGGTGAGGCCTAACCTCATCAGTTGCAGCTTTGCCATAAGCAGTTTCAAATCTTGTTAAAAACTCATCTTTTGTAAAGCTGTACTCCTGAGTTCCAGTAGTTTCAATACAGTATGTGGCAAGCATCGAGCCAAGTTGAGCGCACCGCTCATGTCCAAGGCCCCAGGAAAGACCGGCAATAAATCCTGATCTAAAGTTATCGCCAACTCCAGTCGGATCTAGTTTTTCTTTTTCTTTTGGTACTCCCACATAAATAGTTTCCTTGCCATGCTCCTCTATTTGAGCACCCTTTGAACCTAATGTGACAACACGGACCTGCACGCGATCAAATAATTGTCGATCAGTCCAGCCAGTTTTTTGAATAGCAAGTGCTAACTCATACTCATTTAAAAATAAGTACTTAGCCCCATCAATTAGTTGGGCAATTTCTTTGCCATCCATCCGAGCCATTTGTTGTGATGGATCAGCTGCTACAGCGATCTTTAACTCTCTGGCCATTTGGGAGTAACGCATCATTGCTTCTGGGTCATCGGGCGAGATAACTAGTAAATCAAAATTGCCAGTTTTAGCAATTATTGGAGCAAGTTCAATATTTCTTGCCTCACTCATTGCTCCTGGAAAAAATGATGCGATCTGATTTAACTCAGTATCAGTGGTAACCATAAAAGTTGCCGTATGAAGTGTCTCTGAAACTAATACATGTGAGGTATCTACACCGTGCCGCTTTAACCAGGCTTCATAGTCAACCCAATCACGACCAACTGCTGCGATTAATATTGGGTTGAGTCCAAGGGCGCCCATTCCAAATGAAATATTGGCACCGCACCCACCACGCCTAATTACAAGAGTATCTACTAAAAAGGAAAGAGAAACTTTTGCTAAAGATCCAGCAACTAGTGAATCGGTGAACTTGCCACCAAAACTCATGATGTGGTCGCCACCGACTGAGCCGGCAACTGCCACCTTCATATTATAAATTTAGCTTTTAGTTAAATGAATCGCCACAAGCACAAGAGCCTCCGGCATTTGGATTATCAATTGTAAAACCTTGCTTTTCGATGGTGTCAGTAAAATCAATTGTGGCGCCCATTAGATATGGCGTACTCATCTTGTCGGTAACAACTCGAACCTTTGCTGCACCAAATTCAGTTACGGTGTCACCTTCTAAATTACGGTCATCAAAATAAAGTTGGTAACGAAGACCTGAACAACCACCAGGTTGAACAGCAACGCGAAGACTTAAATCATCACGTCCTTCTTGCTTTAATAGAGCAGAAACCTTTTCGGCTGCAACATCAGATAGTGCAATTGAAGATGATGAAATTGCAGCATCGGTTTTAGTTGTTGACTCTGTGCTCATATTCACTCTTCTCCATCACTTTGCCTAGGCTCATAGGTTACTAGTTCCGGCCAGTGTTTTAAGCACCAAAACCTGTGAGCGTTTACACTCCCCTCATGGGAATAACTGATTTGCTGCTGCAAAAGGGTGAGCGGGATCTAAATAGTGAGCGGGGCGTCTCCTGTGACGGTGAATTACCTGCCGCTAGTGATCCGCAGTTAGTAGAGCGGGCAAAAGCTGCAAGGGCTGCCCTTGGCAGCAAAGCGATGGTTTTAGGACATCACTATCAAAGAGATGAAGTAATTGCATTTGCTGATATTCGTGGTGACTCATTTAAGTTGGCACAAGCAGCAGCTGATAATTCAGAGGCTGAATTTATTTTCTTTTGCGGTGTTCACTTTATGGCAGAAAGCGCCGATATTTTAACCACGCCAAATCAAAAGGTAATCCTGCCTGATCTATCTGCTGGTTGCTCAATGGCTGATATGGCAACGGCTTCACAGGTTAATGATTGCTGGCAAGTGTTAAGTAAATTAGGGGTAGCAGCAAAAACTATTCCTATTACATACATGAACTCTTCCGCTGCCATTAAAGCTTTTACTGGTAAGAATAATGGCGCAGTTTGCACCTCATCTAATGCAGCTAGAGCTATGAAATGGGCATTTGAAAATGGTGAGAAGATTTTATTTCTGCCAGATCAACACTTAGGAAGAAACACAGCAGTTTTATCCCTTGGCCTGACACTTAATGATTGCGTTTTATGGAATCCATGGAAACCAAATGGTGGCTTAACTGATGATCAGATTAAAAAATCTAAGGTAATTTTATGGAGGGGTCACTGCTCAGTACATGGGCGATTCTCCATTCAAAACATTAATGATGTTAGGCAACAAGTGCCCGGAATTAAGGTGTTGGTGCACCCAGAGTGCCAACATGAGGTGGTCTCAAATGCTGATGTCGTGGGAAGCACCGAGATGATTATTAAAACAGTTAGAGAATCAGCTCCCGGCTCAAAATGGGCAATTGGTACTGAGTTAAACCTTGTATCTCGATTAGCTAATGAGAATTTGGATAAGCAGGTAGTTTTCTTAGATAAAACTGTGTGTTATTGCTCAACAATGAACCGAATTGATCTGCCCCATCTTGTTTGGGTTATGGAGTCACTTGTAAGTGGCCGCTTGGTCAATCAAATAAAGGTTGAAGCAGAGGTTGCCAAGTATGCAAAAGTTGCATTAGAGCGAATGTTGGCTCTACCTTAATCTCATGGTTGATAAAAAAGGCAAGCCAACTCCTAAGCGCAAAGAGGCTCAGGCGAAGTTAAATCTTTCACCGCTATCTCCGGGCGCTAGTAAAGAATCAAAAAAAGTATTAAAGGCACAAACTCGAATTAGAAGAATGGAAGCTAGAGCCGCATATATGCGTGGTGAAGAGAGCGCTTTACCTCCTCGGGATAAAGGACAAGTTCGCAAATTTGTTAGAAATTATGTTGATGAGCGAAGGTCAGTAGCTGAGTATTTCCTAGTAATGATTATGTTTGTTTTATTTTTAACACTTATCCCTATCCCTACGGTTCAATTATTAGCAGTTGCAATTATGTACTCAGCAATGATATTTATAAGCGTAAGTGGATTCTTTATGTCGAGGAAAATAAAGAAACTAGTTGCAGAGAAATTTCCTGGCGAACCAACTAAAGGCCTTGGTTTATATGGTTGGATGCGCTCTACTCAACTTCGCAGATTACGCGCTCCCTCACCACAGGTTGGCCCTGGATTAAAGAAGAAAAAATAGGTAGTTAGGCTCTTGGTTTAGGGCTTACTGTTTTAGTTGGATCCTTTTCGATTACTGAACTAAGTGCTGCATCAATCTCATCCATAATTGATTTATCAAGTTTGATCCCAGTTGCTTTTACATTCTCTTTAATTTGAGCAGGCTTTGTTGCCCCAATAATTGCACTTGAAACATTTGAGTTTTGTAGCACCCAAGCAACCGCAAGCTGAGCAGGAGTTAGATCAACTTTTTTAGCAATCGGTAGTAATTTCTGGGCCGCAGTTAATATTGGTTCAGTCATAAATTTAGAGATCATATTTGCGCCACCTTTTTTATCAGTAGCCCGAGATCCCGCAGGTGCTTTTTGGCCTGGTAAATATTTTCCAGTTAACACACCTTGCGCAATTGGTGACCAAACTATCTGACCAATCCCCTCTTTTTCGCAAAGTGGAATAACTTCAGATTCAATTACTCGCCAAAGCATTGAATATTGAGGTTGGCTGGAGATATAGCGGTAGTAACCTTTTTCATCTTGAATCTTTAATGCTGCTGCAATCTGTTGGGCATTCCACTCGGAAAAACCAATATATAAAACTTTGCCACTTCTGATTAGATCATCAAATGCACCCAGTGTTTCCTCTAGCGGTGTTTCATAATCAAAACGGTGAGCTTGATATAAATCTACATAATCAGTCTTAAGTCGTTTAAGGGAGGCATTGCAAGATTCCATAATGTGTTTACGAGAAAGGCCACGGTCATTTTTTCCCTCACCAGTTGGCCAATAAACCTTGGTAAATAATTCATAAGATTCACGCTTAACACCTTTTAATGCTTTACCTAAAACAGATTCTGCTTTTGTACCGGCATAAACATCTGCGGTGTCATATGTGGTGATACCAAGATCAAGGGCGGTCTTTACGCACTTAATGGCTGCATCTGATTCAACCTGTGAACCGTGGGTAATCCAGTTTCCAAATGTTAATTCGGATACATACATTCCAGTGCTGCCCAGGCGTCTATGTTGCATATTTAACTTTAACCTGCGAAAGGATTTAGCGCAATATTGCGTGGTGAGTTGCTATTACGCCTGCATTAATACAACAATTCACCTACAACCAAATATTGAAGGCTTTTAAATGTAATTGGGGGAAGTCGGTGTAAATCCGGCGCTGTCCCGCAACCGTGAGAAGATTTTTTCAAGTCGGATTACCCAACACATTTACTTATCCACCCGTCGAGGATTGCGGGGCGAGGATTCTCACCTAGTGAGTCTCTGCGCTTTCGTAAACCTCTCAGCTAGAGAGGCAATAATGTTTAGCGATATATCTACTGAGGCGAGAAAGTTTTTCTCTGCCATATTTGTCGCGGTTCTAGTTGTAGGTGGTACTTCCCTTTGGTCTACTCAAACTCGAGCAAATTGTGTAAATGTTCTTATTGATTATGGCTCCTTAGATTCTTCCAATGCTGACTTTGAAAAATGTCTGCCAGTAACTGGTGAAATTACAGCTTTAGAATTGATGCAAAATGCAAATTTTAAATTAGAAGGAACAAATAAATACGGAAATAATGTAGTTTGTCGATTAAATAATTTACCTAAACCGAACCAAGCAATCGGTGTAAAAGGGCATGAAGATTACATTGAAGAGTGCAAGGAGATGCCAGCAGCTTTTGCATACTGGGCAGTACTTGAAAAAAGATGGCAGATAATTCCAAACCCTTTTGATTTAAATGGAAAATGGGCGTGGGCACAAGTTGGTGTGGCTGAGTTAGCCATGAAACAAGGTGACGGCCTGGCATTTGTTTTTGTTACTAATGGCGATGTAAAGTTCCCTGATTAGGAGTTGAAATGCAAAAAACTATGTTTGAGCAAGAACCGATAATCGTCATGACTAAAACAACTTCAAGAATTAAACTAGCGATTTCAAAAGCATTTGCGCTAGCTCTGCATGTAGCAATACTTTTTGCTGGTACTAGCCTTGCAGAATATGGCTGGCGTTACTGGGGCGGGCACTACTAAATCTATTAACGAACCTTTGATGGCACAAAAGGTAGCTCTACAACATTAAATGAAGAATCTACTCCTCTAATATCAATGAGAACCTGATCTCCTTTAACAATTGCAGGATTAATTAATGCCAGTCCAATACCTTTTTTAAGGCCAGGAGAAAATGTTCCACTAGTTACCTGCCCAATAACTTTGCCAGTTATATCTTTAACCTGCATATCTTTTCGTGGAATTCCGCGATCAGTTGCCAGAATTGCCCTTAGTTTTAATTTAGTTCCAGTTTGCTTTTGCTCAAGCAATGTTTGCTTGCCCCTAAAGGATTCTTTTTGCCAACCAATTGCCCAACTAGCCGATGCTTGCACCGGTGATATCTCAAGTGAGAGTTCATGTCCATGTAGTGGATATCCCATCTCAGTTCGCAGAACATCTCGCGCTCCTAAGCCACATGGTGTGCCATTAAGTTGCTTAATAACTGTTATCAATCTGTCCCAAACTTTTTCAGTCTGCGCCCATGTTGGAATGATTTCAAAGCCGAACTCACCGGTATAGCCAGTTCTACACAAAATAACTGAACAATTATCGATTGTGGTATTAATAAACTCCATGTAATCAATTGAGCTTTTAATTCCAAGTATCTCTAGCGCTTGTGATGACTTAGGTCCTTGGAGTGCGATCACTCCATACTCATTATGCAGATTCTTAACTTCAACTGAACTAGGCGCTTGATCATTTAATATTTTAAAGACCGAACTGGTATTAGAGGCATTTGGTACTAAAAATAGATCAGTATCTGAGTTTCGATAAACAATAAGATCATCAACTACTCCACCATCTTCATTACATAACAAAGAGTATTGGGCTTGTCCGGCTGTAATTCTATTTAAATCATTGGTTAACATTTGATTTAAAAAATTAAGTGCACCATCTCCCTTAACAGAAATTTTGCCAAGATGGGAAACATCAAATACTCCTACTTGCTGGCGAACTGCAGAGTACTCCGCAATTACTCCAGTATCTGGATACTCAATTGGCATAAGCCAGCCACCAAAATCTGCCATCTTTGCATTTAACTGCAAATGCCTAGAATTCAGAGGTGAATTATTCATTGGCTTAACCTACACGCCAGTGATTAAATTTTAATGCAGGTGGCATTTTCTATGATTATCATCTTTTAAAAGTATCCCTTAGGCTTAGCCCCTAGCCAATACTGTGATGTGATTAACCAAAAAATGGGAGTTTAGATGTTAAAGATTAAACTAACTGAACGAGCAGATAGTGAAATCTTGGTGGTTGGGCTTGGATTAGTCGGCAAAAAACTGCAAATAGAATCAACAGGTGCACAAATAGACACCGCCGCCTTACTCACCACACTAACTAACATGGGCGCTAGTGGTGAGGTTGATGAAGTAATTAAATTACCTAGTAAATCAAATAAGTTAATCGTTTTTACTGGCCTGGGAAAAATTGAATCAAACTTTAGTCCAGAGCTTTTACGCAGAGCTGCTGGAGCCGCTTCTCGACATTTACTTGGTAATGACTCGGCAAGCTTTGCCTTGCCCCACAAATCTGTTGCAGAAATAGCTGCAATTGCTGAAGGAGCCGCACTAGGTTCCTATGCATTTACAGAGTTTCGCGGCAGTAGCAAGGGTGCTCAAAAGAACCCACTTTCATCAATAACAGTTGTAACCCGCTTTGCTAATACCGCCCAAGCAAAAACAGCTATGAAGCGTGCAGAAATTATTGCCGAACAAACTTTTCTTGTAAGAGATCTTATTAATACTCCACCATCATCTCTAACTCCTGATTCATTTTGTCTTCGAACTAAAAAATTAGCGTCAAAGTATGGAGTTAAAGTTGAAATACTTAATGATGCAGCACTTCGCAAAGGTGGCTACGGTGGAATTATTGGCGTAGGGCAAGGTTCAGCTAATCCCCCAAGACTTCTTCACCTGACCTATTCACCTACCAAAGCTAAAAAAAGATTTGCCTTTGTTGGTAAAGGAATTACCTTTGATACCGGCGGTCTTGCACTTAAGCCAGCTAATGGCATGGAGGCAATGAAGGCAGATATGTCTGGAGCAGCAGCTGTTGTTGCAGCTATCTTTGCAATTGCGCAGTTAAAGCTTCCAATTGCTATTGATGCTTGGGCGCCCCTTGCTGAGAATATGGTTAGCGATACCGCTACTAGACCAAGTGATGTAATTACTATTTATGGTGGTAAAACTGTTGAGGTATTAAATCCTGATGCAGAAGGAAGATTAGTTTTAGCCGATGCCCTAGTAAAAGCTGCCGAGGTCGGTAAGAAGTCTGGTGGCCTAGATGGAATCATTGATGTTGCCACGTTAACTGGCGCTCAAGTTGTTGCACTTGGTAGTAGAACATCTGCAGTTATGACAAATGATGAAAATTTTAGTGGTCAATTTTTAACTGCAGCCAATATTGCTGGTGAATCATTTTGGCCAATGCCATTGCCAGTTGAACTTAGAGCATCACTTGATTCACCAATTGCAGATTTAGCAAACATTGGTGATCGAATGGGCGGCATGTTGGTGGCAGGATTATTTTTAAAGGAATTTATTGATCCACAAACTCCATGGCTGCACCTTGATATTGCTGGGCCAGCATTTAACGAGAAAACCGCTCATGGTTACACACCAGTTGGTGGTACTGGAATTGCCCTACGCTCACTGCTTTGCCTAGCTGAGTTGGCTTCATCACAGGCATAGTGCTTATTAATTCTCAGGTATTAGCAGCTAGTAATTTTGTGGAAGGATTACCTCATGGCCGATTTTGATCTTGTAATTCTCGGTGGTGGCAGTGGTGGCTATGCAGCAGCACTTCGAGCATCCCAACTAGGTCAAAAAGTCGTACTAATTGAAAAAGAAAAACTTGGCGGCACCTGCCTGCATAAAGGTTGCATTCCAACTAAAGCCCTACTTCATGCTGGTGAGATTGCTGATAACACTCGCCATGCTGGTGAGTTTGGTGTTAAGGCAGATTTTCATTCCATGGATATGGGCGCAGTTAATTCATATAAGGATGGCGTGGTTTCAAAGTTACATAAAGGATTAGAAGGTTTAGTTAAATCAAGAAATATTACTTATGTGCAGGGATCTGGAAAGCTAATATCTAAAAATACAGTTGAAGCCAATGGTGAAAAATACACCGGCAAGAACATTATTTTAGCTACAGGTTCATTTCCAAAAACATTACCTGGTCTTGAAATTGATGGCAAACAAATAATGACTAGTGAGCAAGCGATGCATCTAGATTATGTGCCAAAATCGGTAATTGTTTTAGGTGGTGGCGTAATTGGTTGTGAGTTTGCCTCAGTCTGGAAATCATTTGGTGCTGAAGTAACAATTGTTGAAGGACTTTCTCATTTGGTAGCTCTTGAAGATGAATCATCAAGTAAGCAACTAGAGCGGGCATTTAGAAAACGTGGTATTAATTTTGAGCTTGGTGTTAAGTTTAAATCTGCTGAACGCGGTAAGAAAGATGTAACAATTACTTTAGAGGATGGTAAAAAATTTAGTGCGCAGATCCTATTAGTAGCAGTTGGTCGCGGCCCAGTATCTTCTGGCTTAGGTTATGAAGAGGCTGGCATAAAGATGGATCGCGGTTATGTTTTAGTAGATGATAAATGCCGAACAAATGTGGCAGGTATCTGGGCAGTTGGAGATTTAATACCGACTCTGCAATTAGCCCATGTTGGTTTTGCTGAAGGAATTCTGGTGGCTGAAGAGATCGCTGGTTTAAAGCCAAGGGCAATTAATTATGATGGTGTTCCTCGTGTTACCTACTCTGAGCCTGAGGTGGCATCCGTTGGCCTTACCACCGCCGCTGCTAAGGCTGCTGGCCATGATGTAGTTGAATTAAATTATGATTTGGCTGGAAATGGAAAGGCTAATATCTTAAAGACCGCTGGATCAGTGAAATTAGTTGCGAAGAAGAATGGACCAATCTTGGGAATACATATGGTCGGCTCTCGAGTCGGTGAGCTTTTAGCTGAAGCACAGTTAATTTATAACTGGGAAGCAGATGCAAGCGATGTTGCCCAACACATTCATGCCCATCCAACCTTGTCTGAGGCAATGGGTGAGGCACACTTAGCCCTGGCCGGTAAGCCACTACATGCTCATGGTTAGGAGAAAATAAATATGACATTTTCAATAACTATGCCAGCACTTGGTGAATCAGTAACTGAAGGAACTGTTACCCGTTGGCTTAAAAAAGAGGGCGATCAAATTGCAGTTGATGAACCTTTATTAGAAGTTTCTACCGACAAAGTTGATACTGAGATTCCATCTCCAGTTGCAGGAGTACTACAAAAAATTATTGTCCAAGTTGATTCAACTGTGGCAGTTGGCGCAGAGCTCGCTGTAATTGCTGAATCTTCATCCCCTGCAAAAGCTGCCGCACCTGCGCCAGTTGTTGCAGCCGCTCCTGTTGTTGAACAAAAACCTGTAGCAGTAGCACCAGTTGTGGCAGCTCCTGTTGTACAAAAACCGGTAGCCGTAGCACCAGTTGCATCTGCTCCCGTTGTTGCCCCTGCCCCAGTTATGAGTGCACAGGTAAATACAACTAGATCAGATGATGCTTATGTAACACCAATTGTTAGAAAACTAGCTGCTGAAGCTGGCGTTAATCTTTCTACAATTACTGGAACTGGCGTTGGTGGGCGAATTCGTAAGGAAGATATTTTAGCTGCCGCTCCCCGCGCAGCTGCTACACCTACTGCCACTTCTCTATCTTCAACTCAATCTAATTACACACCTACTTCAACTTCTCAATCGGGGCCAATTGCTGTTTCACCACTTCGAGGCACAACTGTTTCAATGTCAAGGTTGCGCAAAGTTATCGCTGATCGAATGGTTGAATCATTAAAGATTTCTGCTCAATTAACTACAGTTGTTGAAGTTGATGTAACAAAGATCGATCGTTTGCGTATAGCTGCTAAGGCATCTTTTGAAGCTAGAGAAGGAGTTAAGTTAACATTTTTGCCATTTTTTGCTGTTGCAGTATGTGAGGCATTAAAACAACATCCAGTTTTAAACTCATCAGTTGAAGGTGATCAGATTACCTACCATGGCGCTGAGCATTTAGGTGTTGCTGTAGATACTGAACGTGGATTATTAGTACCAGTTGTTAAAGATGCTGGTGA